>Ga0209751_10000066_pt1 | contig 97156 bp, 90 predicted proteins | sample RifCSP13_1_FD_184019 | JGI IMG/M metagenome (GOLD analysis project Ga0209751, IMG submission 184019) | Soil microbial communities from Rifle, Colorado - Rifle CSP2_sed 13_1 (SPAdes) (version 2) | ecosystem: Environmental > Terrestrial > Deep subsurface > Rock core/Sediment | place: Rifle...
AAGGCCTACCAGCAGTACTGGCCGCTGACCGACCGCACGCTGGTGATGATCTTCGAGAAGGCCAGCACGCGCACGCGCCTGTCGTTCGAGGCGGGGATGCAGCAACTGGGCGGCTCGGCGATCTACCTGAACACGCGCGATTCGCAACTGGGGCGCGGCGAGCCGGTGGAAGATGCCGGGCAGGTGATCTCGCGGATGAGCGATCTGGTGATGATCCGCACCTTCGAGCAATCCATCATCGAGCGCTTTGCCGCAAACTCGCGCGTGCCGGTGATCAACGGTCTGACCAACGAATATCATCCGTGCCAGATCCTCGCCGACATCTACACCTATATCGAGCAGCGCGGGACAATCAAGGGCAAGACCGTGGCGTGGATAGGCGACTCCAACAACATGTGCAACACCTGGCTGCAGGCGGCTGAGATACTGGATTTCAACGTGCATGTCTCGACCCCGCCCGGCTACGAAGTCGAGCCGGAACGCGCCGGATTGTTCGGCGAGGATCACTACGAAGAATTCACCGACCCGATGGAAGCCGCGCGCGGCGCGAATCTGGTGACTACCGACGTGTGGACCAGCATGGGATTCGAAGCCGAGAATGAGGAACGCATGAAAGACTTCGCCGATTGGCAGGTGGATGAGGACATGATGCGTATTGCCGCCAAGGATGCGCTGTTCATGCACTGCCTGCCCGCGCATCGCGGCGAGGAAGTTTCCGCCGGTGTGATGGATGGCCCGCAAAGCGTGGTATGGGATGAGGCAGAAAACCGCTTGCATGTACAAAAGGCTCTTATGGAATATCTGCTGCTGGGGAAAATAATGTAGGGCGGGTTCTACCCGCCACGGCGGGTGAAACCCGCCCTACTTATGAATATTTTTATCGGGAAGAAATCTAAATGTCTGACATCAAAAAAGCCGTCCTCGCCTATTCCGGCGGACTCGATACCTCGGTCATCCTGAAATGGCTGCAGGACACATACCAATGCGAAGTCGTCACCTTCACCGCCGACATCGGCCAGGGCGAGGAGTTGGAACCGGCGCGCGCCAAGGCGCTGAAGATGGGCATCAAGCCGGAGAACATCTTCATCGACGACATGCGCGAAGAATTCGTGCGCGATTTCGTGTTCCCGATGTTTCGCGCCAACACTGTGTATGAAGGCGAATATCTGCTCGGCACCTCGATCGCGCGCCCGCTGATCGCCAAGCGCCTGATCGAGATCGCCGCCAGGACCGGCGCGCAAGCCATCTCGCACGGCGCGACCGGCAAGGGCAACGACCAGGTGCGTTTCGAACTGGGCGCCTACGCGCTGAATCCGAACATCAAGGTCATCGCGCCGTGGCGCGAATGGGATCTGCTGTCGCGCGAAAAACTGATGGCTTACGCCGAGAAGGCAGGCATACCGATAGACATGAAACACAAGCAGGGCGGCTCGCCCTACTCGATGGATGCCAACCTGCTGCATATCTCTTTCGAAGGCCGCCATCTGGAAGATCCCGCCGCCGAAGCCGAAGAGAGCATGTGGCGCTGGACCGTGTCGCCGGAAAAAGCGCCGGATGCTGCCGAATATCTTGACCTCGAATTCGCCTGCGGCGACATCGTGGCGCTCAACGGCACCAAGATGACGCCGGCACAGGTGCTGGCCAAGCTGAACCAACTGGGCGGCAAGCATGGCATCGGCCGCCTCGACCTGGTGGAGAACCGCTACGTCGGAATGAAGTCGCGCGGCTGCTATGAAACTCCCGGCGGCACGATCATGCTCAAGGCGCATCGCGCCATCGAATCCATCACGCTGGATCGCGAAGTGGCGCATCTCAAAGACGATTTGATGCCGCGTTATGCATCGATGATCTACAACGGTTACTGGTGGTCACCGGAACGCCGCGCGCTGCAAACTCTGATCGACCACACCCAGCAAACCGTCAACGGCTGGGTGCGCGTAAAACTGTACAAGGGCAATGTGATCGTCGTCGGACGTGACTCCAAGACCGACTCGCTGTTCGACCCGACCATCGCCACCTTCGAGGATGACAAGGGCGCATACGATCAGAAGGATGCGGCGGGCTTCATCAAGCTGAATGCGCTGCGCCTGCGCATCGCCGCGAATCTGCACAAGAGGAAGTAGGGGCACGGCGCGCCGTGCCCCTACCAGACAACAGGGAAAATCGTGATACACGAACTGAGCGGAGACATACTGTTGAGCGGTGCAAAAGCCATCGTTCAGGGTGTTGCGCCCAACGATGATTTCCACAGCGGGCTGGCGCTGCAACTGCGCGAGCGCATGCCCGCCATGTACAAGGACTTCCGCCACTTCTGCCAGACCAGACATCCCAAGTCCGGCGGCCTGTGGACGTGGATGAGTGCCGACGGCCGCTACATCGTCAACCTGTTCACGCGCGAAGCCGCGTACGGGCACGGCAGCAAACCCGGACTTGCGTCACTCAGTCATGTGAATCACGCGCTGCATGCGCTGCATGCGCTGGTAGAGAAGGAAAAATTTCCCAGCATCGCATTGCCGCGCTTGGCTTGCGGCCTGACCGGGTTGAACTGGGATGACGTAAAGCCGCTGATCGAAAAACAGCTCGGCGAGCTGCGCATCCCGGTGTATGTGTATGCCGCTTATCAAAAAGGCGTCAAAGCCGACGAACCAACCAAATCAAAATAAGGAAAAGTCATGCCGCAATTCGATAATGTGAGTGTGGTAAAAAAAGGCAATGTATTTTTCGACGGCAAGTGTGTGTCGCACTCGGTATTGTTTCCGGATGGCACGCGCAAGACCGTCGGCGTGATCCTGCCCAGCACGCTCACCTTCAACGTCAGCACGCCCGAACTGATGGAGATCACTTCCGGCACCTGCCGTGTGAAGATCGGCGATGAGACTGGGTTCAAGACCTATGCTGCGGGCGACCAGTTCTCGGTGGCCGCCAACAGCCGCTTCGTGATCGAAGCGCAGGAGGTGGTGAATTACGTTTGCAGTTTTGGCTCCGACTAACCTGAAGGTTAGTCTACGCCGCAACAAACTGCTTTGCGGTGTGTTGTGGCTAAACCCAAACCCCTCCCGGCCTCCCCTTTTGTCAGGGGAGGAGTTGGCAGCAGCAAAGGGGATGATCGCCCCTCCCCTGACAAGGGGAGGCCGGGAGGGGTTAAGTGAAGCGTATCTAATTTATTTAAGTTACTGGAACAACCATGCCAACCTTCGACATCGTTTCAGAAGTAGACAAGACCGAAGTCAAGAATGCGGTCGAGCAGACCAACAAGGAAGTCAGCACCCGCTTCGACTTCAAGGGTTCGGATGCGCGCGTCGAGCAGACCGAACTCAAGCTCACCGTGTGGGCCGACAATGAATTCCAGCTCGGCCAGGTGCAGGACATCCTGAACGCCAAGCTGACCAAGCGCGGCGTGGATATCAGGTGCATGGAGATCAGTGACAAGATCGAAAAGGTCAGCGGCAACAAGGTGAAACGCGGCTGCGAAGTGAAGGTCGGCGTGGAGATCGAACTGGCGAAGAAGATCGTCAAACACATCAAGGACAGCAAGATCAAGGTACAGGCCAGCATACAGGGCGATACCGTGCGCGTAACCGGCAAGAATCGCGATGACCTGCAGAATGCGATCGCATTCGTCAAGAAAACCATCACCGACTTCCCGCTGCAATATCAGAACTTCCGCGACTGATCCATGAAAGAGGCTGCCCATGAAAACAGTTCTGGTCCCACTCGCACAAGGCTGTGAAGAAATCGAAGCTGTCACAGTCATCGACATCCTGCGCCGAGCCGGGATAACCGTGGTCAGCGCAGGTCTGGATGATCAGCCGGTGCGTGCCAGCCGCGGCGTGATGCTGGTGCCGGACACCACGCTGGATGCCGCACTGCAACACGGTTTCGATATGATCGTTCTGCCCGGCGGACAGCCCGGCACCAACAACCTCAAGGCCGACCCGCGCATCATCGCATTGCTGCAAAAAATGGCTCCGCAGGGAAAATATATCGCCGCGATCTGCGCCGCGCCTTCGGTGCTGGCCACTGCCGGACTACTTGACGGCAAACAAGCCACCAGCTTCCCCGGTTCACTCGATCCGTTCCCTGATGTCAGACAGCAACGCACTGCCGTTGCAGAGGATGGCAAGCTGATCACCTCGCGCGGCCCCGGCACGGCTATGGATTTCGCGCTGACACTGGTGGAGCGGCTGGCCGGCAAAGCCAAACGCCATGAAGTTGAAACGGGATTACAGCGTTAAGCTTTTGTCTATCTCGCGCCCGTGCCGCTGGAATGTGATCAGCGCAGATTGATTATCCGCCAGCCATGCTGTTCGGCATGCGCGCGCAGCGTGGGATCCGGATTCACCGCCACCGGATTTTTCACCTTGGCGAGCAACGGCAAATCATTCAATGAATCGCTGTAAAACGTGCTGTCGGCGAAGCTGTCCATGTTCCAACCGCGCGCGGCCAGCCAGTTTTCCAGGCGGGTGATCTTGCCCTCGCGGAAGCACGGCACATCCGCGACGTTCCCGGTGAATTCGCCGTCCCTGTGTTCCGGTTCGGTCGCGATCAGATGCTCGACACCGAATTCGCGCGCGATCGGCGCGGTGACGAAACTGTTGGTCGCGGTGATGATGACGCACACATCGCCCGCCGCGCGATGGCGTTCGACCAGGTCGCGTGCCGGCTGGGTGATCATGCCCACCACCTGCTCGCGCATGAACTGCCGATGCCACTCATCCAGCGTTTTGCGCGCATGGCGCGACAGCGGCTTCAATTGAAAATCCAGGAACTCATGGATGTCCAAAGTCCCCGCCTTGTAGTGGTCATAGAAGGCCTGATTCCTAGCTTCGAACAGTTCGCGATCGAGCACGCCGATGCGGATCAGGAATTGCGACCACTCGAAATCGCTGTCGCCATTGAGCAGGGTGTTATCCAGATCGAACAAAGCAAGTTTCACTTCAACTCCAATACTTGTTGCAGGATTTCCTTGAGCAACGGCACCGACGGCGCGCGGTGCAGGCGCAGCGAATGCTCATCCAGCGCATCCAGCACCGCCATCAGGCTGGGCAAGTCGCGCCGCCCGTGGCGCAACAGATATTGCGTGACCTCAGCCGGCAGCACAAAGCCGCGCGTGTGTGCGTGTCGCATCAATGCCTGGGCTTTTTCCTCTTCGCTAAGGCCGTGCAGCTGATACACCAGGCCCCAGCCCAAACGGGTGCGCAGGTCGTCGCGCAACCCGAGATGCAGCGGCGATTCCTTGCCGCTGACCAGCAACATGCCGCTGTTGTCTCGCATCTGGTTGTAAAGATCGAACAGTTCGATCTGCGCAGCGTCATCCAGAGTCTCGACATCATCCACAGCCACGACTGCTGCGCCCATGTCCATACTTTGGGGCGGGACGCTGCCGCGCGCATAGATCGCACTGTGCTGCGCATTCTGGGTGTTATTTATTTCTTGGGCTGCTCGCACACAGGCTTGCAGCAAATGGCTCTTGCCGCTGCCGGCCTCTCCCCACACATAGAAACACCGCTCGCTGCTGCTGCCAGGCAGGGCATGACCCAAGCAATAACGAAGCGCCGAGAGCAATTCGAGATTGCGTCCCACCACGAAATTGTCCAGCGACGGTTGCCTGTCGGGAGCGATATCGAGCAATAACTGACTCAAAAAAGCCTCATAATTTTCGATACATATCGCTGCTGAAATACCATACTTTTCCATGTCGTAGCGCGACCAGCAGGATGGCGGATAACGGCAGTGCCAGCAGCACGCCAAAGAAGCCGAACAATTGCCCGAAGGCGAGCAGCGCGAAAATCACCGCCAGCGGATGCAAGCCGACGCGTTCACCGACCAGCCACGGGGTGACCACCATGCCCTCGATCAACTGGCCCGCGCCGAACACGCCCCATACCCACAGCACACCACTGAAACTGGGGAACTGCATAACTGCTGCGAGCGTCGCAAGCATCAGGCCGACGATCATGCCCAGATAGGGGACGAACACCAGCATACCCGCGACGATACCGATCGGCAGCGCGAATTCCAGCCCGGCCAGCCACAGCACGATGCTGTAATAAGCGCTCATCAACAGCATCACGGAGATCTGTCCGCGCAGGAATTCCGCCAGGATGCGATCCACTTCCACCAGAATCTCATTGAACTTGACGTGAAAATGGCGCGGCAGCAGATCATCCACGCGCTTCACCAATTCGTTCCAGTCACGCAGCAAATAGAACATCGCGACCGGTATCAGCAGCAGGTTGATCAGCACCGCGATGATCGCGCCACCGCTGCTGCCCAGCCATGGCAGCAGTTTCGCCGCCACCCCGCCCGCACTCTTCCAGTGGCTGAGCAGCATATCCTTCACAGCCTGGCTGTCCCATTGCAGATCCGGACCTGCCCACTGTTGCAATACCGGCAACAGGCGCAGGCGCGCCGTCTCTATCCAGTCCGGCAGGCGCGTCACGAACCGTCCAATCTCCTTTTCCAGCAGCGGCAGCATGATCAGCAGCAACACGGCCAGCAGCAGCAACAATCCGCACATCACCAGCACCACGGCCAGCGTGCGCGGTATCTTCCAGGCACTCAGCCGCTGCACCGGCGGATTGCAGATATAGGCAAAGATGCCGGCCGCGACGAACGGGGTCAGTATCGGGCTGAGCAGATACAGCAGCAAAGCGGCCACCACCAGGAAGGATAGCCATTGCACGGCAGCGAAGCGGGATAGGGTCATTTGAGGTAAAATTCGCAAAAAATCGTGCCGCACTTTATCCTGTAGAAAGCGAAAACTCAACTTGAACACCCCTTCCAATCCTCCTTTTTCCGCAAAAAGCGGCAGCCTCACCTACCGAGATGCCGGTGTAGACATGGACGCGGGTGACCGCCTGGTCGAGAACATCAAACCGTTCGCCAAACGCACCATGCGCCCGGAAGTGCTGGGCGGCATCGGGGGTTTTGGCGCACTGGTGGAGATCTCCAAGAAATATCGCGAACCCGTGCTGGTTTCCGGCACCGACGGTGTCGGCACCAAACTCAAACTCGCCTTCGAACTGAACCGCCACGACACGGTAGGCATCGACCTGGTCGGCATGAGTGTCAACGACATCCTGGTGCAGGGCGCGGAGCCGCTGTTCTTTCTCGATTATTTCGCCTGCGGCAAGCTCGATGTGGATGCCGCCACTGAAGTCATCAAGGGCATCGCATACGGTTGCGAACAAGCGGGCTGCGCGCTGATCGGCGGCGAGACCGCCGAGATGCCAGGCATGTATCCGGACGGAGAATATGATCTTGCCGGCTTCGCGGTGGGCGTGGTGGAAAAAGCCGGCATCATCAGCGGCGCGGACATCAGGGCGGGTGATGCAGTGATCGGCCTCGCCTCGAACGGCGCGCATTCCAACGGCTACTCGCTGGTGCGCAAGATCATCAGCACCCACAAGGTCGACCTTACGCAAAAACTCGACGGCAAGCCGCTGTCCGATCTGATCATGGCGCCCACGCGCATCTATGTGAAACCGCTGCTGGCGCTGATGAAATCCCTCACCGTAAAAGGCATGGCGCATATTACCGGCGGCGGCCTGCTGGAAAACGTGCCGCGCGTGCTGCCGGAAAATGTCGTCGCGCAACTGGACGGCAAGGCCTGGCATACACCCGCGCTGTTCGACTGGCTGCGCGAGATGGGCAATGTCGCACCGCAGGAGATGTATCGCACTTTCAACTGCGGCATCGGCATGGTGGTGATCGTGGACAGCAACGATGCGGATGCGGCGCTGGCGCAACTCAACGCCGCCGGTGAACGCGCAACCGTGATCGGCGCAATACGCGCACGCAACGGCGCCGAACACCAAACACAAGTCGGCGCGTAGGGGCGGGTCTCAGACCCGCCCTTCAATATACAACAACCGAACATGGGCGGGTCTGAGGCCCGCCCCTACGAAGACCCGCCCCTACGAATAAATGAAAAAGATCGTCATCCTGATCTCTGGCCGCGGCAGCAACATGCAAGCCCTGCTGGAAGCGAAGCTGCCCTGCCGCATCGCGGCGGTGATCAGCAATCGCGCGGATGCCGAAGGACTGAGCTTCGCCAAGGCGCATGGCATCCCCACCGATGTAGTGGAACATCGCGATTATCCGGATCGCGACAGCTTTGACGCCGCGCTTGCCCGAAAGATAGATAGTTATCATCCTGACTTCGTCGCACTCGCGGGCTTCATGCGCATTCTCACACCGAACTTCGTAGCGCACTATCACGGCAAGCTGATCAACATCCACCCCTCGCTGCTGCCGGCTTACGGCGGTCTCGACACCCACGCTCGCGCCTTGCGCGACGGCGTGAGGATACATGGCTGCACGGTGCACTTCGTCACCCCCGATCTCGATCATGGCCCGATCATCATCCAGGCTGCTGTGCCGGTGATGCGAGACGACACCGAGCAGACGCTGGCGGCACGCGTATTACGCGAAGAGCATCGCATTTATCCGCAAGCCATGCGCTGGCTGTGCACCGGCCAGATCGAACTGGCAGGAGGAAAGGTGGTGCTCAAGCGCCGCAAACAATTGGGACACACGCTGATCTCACCCGGGCTGGAGTAGCAGCAGATGACAGCGGACATAACCAGCGACTTGGCTGACGACTTTGGGCAGCCTAGTCGAATGGCTAGTAGTTCCATCAGAAGACAGAAGACAGTCAAAGGACGCGGCATAGCCGCGACAATAATTCTGTCTTCAGTCTTCAGTCTTCTGTCTTCTGCATTTGCTGCCCAGCCGACCGGTGTCCTGGCCACTTACGATATTTACAAAGGCCGCATGAAAATCGGCCGGATCGAAGAATCCTATACCCGCGACAAGGACCGCTACACGCTGACCAGCACAACCCGTGCGGTCGGTTTGCTGGCGATATTCAATCCGGGAAGGATCCTGATCAGCAGCAACGGTCTGGTGGGCGCCCGGGGTCTGCAACCGCTGCGCTTCAGCGACCAGCGCGAGCGTAACGAGAGCAAGGATCGACGTGCCGAACTCGATTGGGATGCCAAACGACTCACCCTGATCCAGCAGGCGCAGCGCACTTCAGTCGCTCTGCCAGAGGGCACACAGGATCGCCTGAGCGCGATGTATCAATTCATGTTCCTGACGCTGCAACCCGGCACTACGCTGGATTTTCCGATGACCAATGGCGGCAAGCTGGATAACTACCACTATGCCATCACGCGCGGGGAACCGATCAAAACACCTGCCGGCGAATTCAACACCCTGTATCTGGACAGCCAAACGAAAAAGGGCGAAAGCCGCACCGAGATCTGGCTGGCCACACAACAATATAATTTGCCGTGCAAAATGATCATCACCGAGGCCAATGGCGATCAACTCACCCAGATATTGAGCAAACTCGACATCAGGTAGGCCCGGAACATGCTCCACATACGCGTTCCGGCCCGCGCTACACTCCGTCTCCATACACATTGCCGCTCGTTGAAATAAAACTATGCTGATCACCGAATACCGTTTGGATCTCGTCATCCAGGCACTGCGTGCCATCCTGCCGCTGGCGCATCCCGCCGACACCACGCTGCGCTATTTTTTCAAGAACGAACGCATCGGCTCGAACGAGCGCGAGCTGGTCGCCGAGACCGTGTTCGGCGTGTTGCGCCACCGCCTGCTGCTTGAGCACGCCTGCGCCGGAAATGCGACCCCGCGTCGCATGGCGCTCGCCCATCTGCTCAGGTTCGGCGGCTACAACCTGCGCGAACTCGAGCCGGTGTTGAAGCGCGACGAGAAGGATTGGCTCGCCACGGTAAAGGGTGTGAAGGTCAGCGACATGCCATTGCCGGTGCAGGCCGAGCTGCCCGAATGGCTGGTGGAGAAGATGCGTTCTTCCTATTCTGATGAAGACATCCTCACGATAGGAAAGTCCATGCAGCAGGGCGCACCGCTGGATATACGCGTCAACACCCTGCTCGCCAAGCGCGAGGAAGTGCTGCAGCAACTGCATGACAAGAATATTGTAGCGACCGGCACGCCTTACTCGCCGATCGGCATCCGCCTGAAGGAAAAGATCCCGCTGAACAAGGACGCGCTGTTCACCGAAGGCAAGGTCGAAGTGCAGGACGAAGGCAGCCAATTGCTCGGCTTTCTGCTCGCGCCCAAGCGCAACAACATGGTGGTTGATTTTTGTGCCGGTGCCGGCGGCAAGACACTGATGCTGTCTGCGCTGATGAACTCGCAAGGCCGTTTGTATGCGATGGATGTCTCCGAAAAGCGCCTCGCCAATCTCAAGCCGCGCCTGAAACGTTCAGGTGCCAGCAACATCCAGCCCATGCTCATCGCGCACGAGAACGACCTCAAGGTGAAACGCCTGGCCGGCAAGATCGACCGCGTGCTGGTGGACGCGCCGTGCAGCGGGCTTGGTACACTGCGCCGCAATCCCGATCTGAAATTCCGCCAGTCACCCGGCAGCATCGCGGAACTCACCCTGAAGCAGGCCGCCATCCTCGCCTCGGCCAGCCGTCTGCTGAAAAAAGGCGGCCGCCTGGTATACGCAACGTGCAGCATCCTGCCGGAAGAAAACCAGCACATCGTGCAAGCCTTCCTCGCCGCGCATCCCGATTTCGTGCTGCGCCCGGCCGGCGATGTGTTGCGGCAACAAAAGATCGCGCTGGAATGTGCTGATTACCTGGAACTGCGCCCCCACCTGCACGGCACGGACGGATTCTTCGCGGCGGTGTTGGAGCGCATTTAGCCGCCAAAAACACTTAAAGCTTGTCACAACGGCCTCAGGTTGCTCTTGGAGACTCCCCCGGAAAGTTGCGCTGCAAGCATGCGGCACAGGAACTGCGCACACATTTGTCAGTCGGGGTTGCTTTGTAAATATCCGATGATGGCTTCACGCTCCTGTTGATCTGGCATCTTTCTCTTATTCGCTCGTATATGTCCTTCCATACGAGCCATGACACCCGGCCATGCTGCAGGTATGTGCTGGTTCGAAGCTGGCAGTTTATGGCATTGCGTGCAAAAAACCCTTGCCTCCCGATAACCCGGTATCAGCTTGAGCTTTTCCTGCGCCTCACGCGAATCTGCACCTTTGCCACAGCCGCTGATGAACATGGCCAGAAACATCACTGCGATAGCTGCCTTCATCAAGTTTTTCCAGACGGTATTGTTACTGACACTGAATTGTAATCGCCAAGTCCATCCGGCCCAGGAACCTATGGATTCTGGGGCACATCTGTCTATTGCGCTGTGGCGATATTGCGCAGCGCCTGCATAAACACGGCGGCGGGTTGCGCGCCCCGGATCAGGTGGCGCTCGTTGATGATGACCGACGGCACGGCATTGATGCCCTGCTCGAGGTAGAAACGCTCATGCTCGCGGACTTCTTTGGCATATTCATTGGACGACAGGATCTCCTTCGCACGCGTCGCATCCAAACCAACTTTTTCTGCCAGACCGGCCAAAGTCTCGTGAGAAGAAGGATCCTGCCCGTCAGTGAAATAAGCCTGGAACAGCGCATGTTCTAGCTCCAACTGACGGCCTTCCAGTTCGGCCCAATGCAGAAGCCTGTGCGCATCGAACGTGTTATAGATGCGGCTGCGCTTGTCCATCCGGAAAGTGAAGCCGACTGCCTTGCCTCGCGCGCGCAGCGCCTCGGTGTTTTGCTCGTACTGTTCGGGCGTCAAACCGTATTTCTCCATCAGATGCTCGCTGACGTCCTGCCCCTTGGCCGGCATTCCTGGGTTGAGTTCGAAAGGCTGGAAATGAATTTCGGCCTGCACCTGCCCGCCCAATCGGGCAAGTGCATCTTCCAGGGATTTCAACCCGATCGCGCACCACGGGCAAGATACATCGGAAACAAAATCTATCCTGATTCGGGTATTCATGTTTCACCGCCTTATCTGATGCGGGGGAGGTCCCTGCACCTTTTCCTTTATTCCAATTTGCGTTAATAACAACGATGGTTTGGTAGGGTGCGTTCTACGCACCATTGTTGCATCAAAAGCGGTGCGTGGAACGCACCCTACGATATTTCGCTTTTTATTGCGAAACGGAGTGACAGCACGATCAACCCGCCCGCATTTCCAGCATCAACTGGTTGACCCGTTTGACGAATCCCGCCGGATCGTCCAGTTGACCGCCCTCGGCCAGCAAGGCCTGATCGAACAGCACCGCAGCCCAGTCATCAAAATATTTCTGCTCTTCCTTCAAGCGCATCACGACCGGGTGATTCGGATTGATCTCCAGGATGGGGCGCGTAGCGGGGATCTTTTGCCCGGCCGCCTTGAGCATGCGTGCCATGTTGCCGCCGATATCATGCTCGTCCGCCACCAGACATGCCGGCGAATCGGTCAGCCGATGCGTCACACGGACTTCCTTGACGCGCTCCGCCAGACTCGTTTTGATCTTTTCGGTCAACTCCTTGTGATCGCTGGCCTGCTTCTCCTGCTGCTGTTTCTCCGCCTCATCCTCCAGCTTGCCGAGATCAAGTCCACCCTTGGCCACGGAGACAAGTTGCTTGCCGTCGAACTCGGTCAAGGAACCCACCACCCACTCGTCCACGCGCGCCGAGAGCAACAGCACCTCGATCCCCTTTTTGCGGAACACTTCCAGATGCGGGCTGTTCCTGGCGGCATTGAAAGTCTCGGCGGTGATGTAGTAGATTCTGTCCTGCCCATCCTTCATCCGGCCGATGTAGTCCGCCAGTGAAACGGTCTCTTCGGCGGTATCCGCATGAGTGGAGGCAAAACGCAGCAAACCGGCGATCTTGACCTGATTGGCGAAATCCTGCCCGGCTCCTTCTTTCAGCACCAAGCCGAACTCTGCCCAGAATTTCGCGTACTTCTCCTTGTCATTGGCCGCCAGATCCTCAAGCAGGCCGAGTATCTTCTTGGTGCAGCCCGAGCGTATCGCTTCGATGTCTTTTGATTCCTGCAAGATCTCGCGCGACACGTTCAACGGCAGGTCACTGGTGTCCACGACGCCGCGCACGAAGCGCAGGTAGGAAGGCAGCAGTTGTTCGGCATCGTCCATGATGAACACGCGGCGCACGTACAACTTGATGCCGTGGCGCGCCTTGTGGTCCCATAGATCGAACGGTGCGCGCGACGGGATATAGAGCAGTTGCGTGTATTCCTGGCGGCCTTCCACACGGGCATGCGTCCATGCCAACGGGTCTTCATAATCATGCCCGACGTGCTTGTAGAACGCCTTGTATTCATCGTCCGAGATATCGTTCTTCGAGCGCGCCCACAACGCGGAAGCCTGGTTGACCGTTTCATCCTCGTCCGTAATCACCTGCTTGCCGTCTTTCCATTCTTCTTTTTTCATCAGGATGGGCTGGACGATGTGATCCGAATATTTGTGGATGATGGAACGCAGCTTGCGGCCTTCAAGCAAATCATCCTGGTCAGCACGCAGATGCAGCGTCACTTGCGTGCCGCGACCGGCCTTTTCCATCATCTCGATCGTGAACTCTCCGCCACCATCCGATTCCCAGCGCACACCCTGGCCCGCGCTTTCCCCTGCACGGCGGGTCATGACCGTGACCTTGTCGGCCACGATGAAGGCGGAATAGAAGCCGACGCCGAACTGGCCGATCAGGGTCGCATCTTTCTGCTGGTCGCCGCTCAGCCTGGAGAAGAATTCCCGGGTGCCCGACTTTGCGATCGTGCCCAGATTGGTGATGACCTCATCCCGGCTCATGCCGATGCCGTTATCGGCAATCGTCAATGTCCGGGCTTGCTTGTCGTAGCTGATACAAATTTTCAAGTCGGAGTCGGCCTCGAACAACGCTGCGTTGTGCAAAGCCTCGAAGCGCAATTTATCGCAGGCATCCGATGCATTGGAAACCAGCTCGCGCAAGAATATCTCGCGATTGGAATACAGCGAGTGGATCATCAATTGCAACAGCTGCTTGACTTCGGTTTGAAAACCCAAAGTCTCGCGGTTTGCGGTGGCGCTTTCAGTCATACGATTCCCCTTAGAACGTTTACAAATGGCAGCGGGGTAAATGGTGACTATTTTTCAGATTTCAAGTGACATTCGGAATATCCGGTAAGTGCGGACGACACCTAAAAAACAAGGCCGTCTGTTCGACGGCCTGTTCTGCGCCGGATAGCGGCGCGTATCATGGTAAGGAATACCAACTGTGTCAGCGGGTGTTCAAAATGGATTCCATATTGTTCTCCAGGTCGTTCACCACTACCCACTCGGTAGCTCCGGCCTTGCGCACCCTCGCCTCCCAGCGAGCCAGCCGATCGAGGTAAATCCGGGGATCGGCGTTATCGGTTCCCAGCTTGGTCACGTTCAACGCCACGATACGGATACCATCGAGCTTGATCGGGAAATCACGCACCGTTCCCTTGCCCAGTTCTTCCTGCATATCAGAAAAGACGACGATGGTCTTGATGCCGGCCTTGGTCTCGTTCAGGTATTCCGCTCCCTGGATCAGGCCGCCGGTTATATCGGTATAAGCGCTGCCCTTGATTTCCCTGGCAAACTCCTCGATCTTGGACTTGAACGCGCGCTTTTGCTGGGTTGCCTGCGACGGGCGCTTGTCGAAGGTGACCCTGGCGACGATATCCTTTTCCGAGAAACTGCGCGTCTCCACCTTGGCCACCGCCAGCGAATCCCCCGGATTCAGCGTGGCCAGCAGATAATTGATGATCCTGGTTGCCTTGTTCATCTCCTGGGCATAAGTGCCGGAAGTATCCACCAGCATATACACGGCCTGACTGTGCACACGGCTGTCACCGCAGGCGCTGACGAACAACGTACCGAACAGCATGATCCCGACGAGCATAAATCTTTTCATAATGTGCTCCCTGTGTGGATAGTCATTTACCAGACGAATTGCTGCGTAACGCCCCCACCCAGCGTTCTATCATCAGCGGGATGACGATCGGGATGTCATAGATCAACTCGAGCACCTTGGCGATGCGCCTGAACACCACGCCGGTGAACCTGAGCGCGAAACCGGTCCCGCGCATGGTCTGCACCAGCAGCACGCCGATGACGGTGCGCAGCGAATGCACCACGCTTTCCAGCGGGATCGCCACGAATGCCAAAGCGAACGGCAATACGAAGCCCATGATCATCTGTCCGGCCATCGGGATGTTCGAAATCCAGCCTTCAGACACCGGCGCTGTGGCGGAAGCCAGATCCCGCATCAACGAGGCCTTGTCGGCGATCAGCATGTCACGCATCAGTGCCAGGGATGACTCGATAGCTGCCAGGATCACCAGAAAGATCAGCGAGGCAATCATCAAACGGCGACGCATGCGATCATCCATGCTGGCGATCTTGGGAAACAGCTGCGTGATACGCAGCGATTCGAGCAGGAACAGCCCCATCGACGCTTCCATCAGGATGATCACCAAGGCCGCCACATCCGAAGTCTTCAGGTTGTTGGTGATGTAATCGCTGGCACCCACCATTTCCGACATCGGCAGCGCGATCAGCTTGTAGTTGATGAAGGCACCGCCCATCGCGATCACAAAGACCAGCGAGGAGATCGCCAATTGAACGAACGCGGACGTGGTCAGCGCATGTTCGGTCTTGCTGTCCTTGGCGCGTATCCCCTCGAATTTGGCCATATGGCCATCGATCTGTTTGGCGTTGGTATTGAGGGTGACCATCTTCTTGTCCATCTCGCCGATCAGCTTTTCCACCGAACGCCAGGATGGCTGCATCCCCTTCAGTATCTTGTGGCGCTCTTCATAGGAACGCCGAAACTCCGCCACGGTCTTGTCATGGATCTTCTGGATCGACTTGTTGATGTCTTCCAGCAGCTTGCGCGGAATATCGCCTCCCGATTTGATCTGCGAGACGGATTCGAGCGCACTCACCCATTCCGGGGGCGGCGGCGGGACTTCACCGCATTTGTGATAGTCGTCCTCGATACGCGTGATTTCCTCCATCAGCTTGCGCTGCAAGGCGGGGAATTCCTGCATGTCTTTGCGGATGATGTTGGTCACCCGCTCGAATTCCCGATCGATCATGGTGGCCGCACTTTCCTGGCTATGCGCCAGCAACACCGATTGATTGCGCAAACGCAGGTTTTCCGCGCTCAAAAATAACCAGCGGGAAACGAACCGGGTGGACTGGGTGACCAGATTACATAAAGAAAGTATGACCCCATGCATCGGCTTGCGCGCTGCATACATGAACAGCATGACCAGAATGCCCAAGGCCAGGACGGACAGCGCCACACTGTCGGGCCAAAACAACCACGAATGCCAGTCGATCATTGCCAATCCCTCCGTTCGTTGATGTCTGCTGCCACTGTGCCGCAGTTAAGGCACCCTGCATCGGGTCTGGCAAGGAAGCACCACCCCGACGACGCGCACTCTGCTCTTTCTACCACCCTGCTGCAATACCGCTTGTCCTGCCTGCAATACCGCTCGTCCTGATTGAATCGACCCCGAGTCGCTTGACATCTTTAAACCTTAAACTTAAGGGTCAAAAGGGACGCTTTTGAGCAGCAAGCGTTACCTGGTAGAACTCAAGTGATGTCCGGAAGATCCGGCAAGTCCGGCCGACGCTTCAATCAGGTAGGAGGCAGGGTCGCCCCTGCCGTCCTCCCACAACACCGGACGTACGGATCACGTATCCGGCGTTTCCTGACTACTGGGTTTCCCCAGCGAGCTTCGTCCCGTTCGACGTGTCGCCTGTCGGCCAATAGGCACCTACAGCCACCTTCAGAACTTCCGGTTCCTCCAGTCTAGCCTAGGCCCTCTGTTACCAGAGGCTTCTACCCTGTCCGCGCAGAGAGCACGCGTTACTATCCACTCATGTCAGGTTCAGCCCTTCACTACTCCGGTTTCGAGTAGCTACTATGGCGTCTGCTGACTCCCACCACCCCTTCCCAACACCTCTCGATGTCAGTAGCACAAGGCAGGATGATGGGCATCCCAGGGTAATTCGCGCGACCTTCATGCTTATGCCTGTCGGATCTACGTCGTAGCGTTCTGTGCAAGTACTGGGCTTTACAGATATTTGCCTGCTCACCCCGCCACGCCGCCTCTATCCGCTTCCTGTTCGTCAGGCCAGCACTTTGCCTGCGGCTTCCTTCAGATTCCACCTTGCAATGGACACCCTTGCCGTTCAGCTAACACTTCCCCTTGCCGGGTGTGTAGAGGACTTCCACCTCCAAGTCACTCGACTGACCACCACAGTCAGTCAAGTTGCGCTTTCGCGCAACACGCCATGCCTGGCGCACAAAGAAAAAGGCCGTCTGTCCGACGGCCTGTCAAAGGAAAATGATCATTCTTGATTATTGCGAAATGGAATTATGAGCGAGCATAGGCCGTTGAGCGGGAACAGGCCAAATATAAGCCGCAAAATTTGCGCATAGTCGGTTATAACTGGTCGGGGTGAGAGGATTCGAACCTCCGACTCCTGCGTCCCGAACGCACCCCACTACTATGTTGTTAATTGGCTTTAGCCGCCAACCACAGGCGTTTTTCGTTGTAAATTAAAGGATTGTTAAACTGATGGGATGGATTCAAATCAGTCAGTAGCTAGTCCGCGAATATCCTGATTAATATGTTTTAGGGGAGTCATCACAAAAAGCAAAGAACGCGCCTATCGGTAATGGGATATCAACAAGCTCTCCTCTTTGTGGTGCCCGCTAGTCCGAAATGGATTTAAGCTACGTCGACTCATCACCAGTCATTTTCTTTTCAATTTCTTGTGAATTATTGGGCAGAGACGGTGATAAATTGATTGGCCGCCTTATTCCAAATTCATTCCCCAATTGATCTTTTACTGCCTGATGAATCTGAGCATTCTGATGCAGTGCCCCTGCCGCATTGATTAACACCGAAACAGGTACTCGAAAATCGCGAGCGATATCGACAAGTCTAATTTCTTCTTCATTGTCCATTTTGATATCTTCAGTAACAAAACCAAGGATTTTGCGTCGAATTGCATTCTCAAGTGGGTTCTTCGCTACTGATGAATCCTCCAGGACATTTTTGAAATTGGACCAAGAACCGATCAAATCCATCAGGTTGAACTTGCCTTCAACTGAACCGAACACTGTCTTTGCAATATCAGTAAGGTACTTGCTCGTATTGTCGTCCGTCCAATCCGGGCTAAGGTCATTAGAATTCAATGAAAATAAAGATAAAGGTGAAGGCCATTCAGCCTTCCCAAACCCTGAATCTAAGCGGCCAGCAAACCCGATGCCAGCATGCTCCTTAGTCAAAGGAGGCCGTTGCCAAGTCAGCCATACTTGTCCGCCTGACAGGCCGAAGGCGTACTGCATCCATTCTGCTATCGGTGGCAGAATCTGTGGATAGGTTTCACTCGCCTTGAGGATGATGTCCCAACTTCTTCTCAACATAGGTGGTCCGGCAAAACGAATGCTTTTCAGACTGACCGACTTGTCACTCAGAGCAAGGGCAATATGCAGTGCGAGTACATCCGGGTGTCCAGGCACGAGATTTTCCATATTCGCCACGATTTTACGTAACAACTGCAGATTCGGCTCGTTCGCGAGCAGGAGCAAGTGCCCTGCCAGAATACCCAGGATCGGATAACTGAACTTCTCGTTCAGCATGTCGGTAAATGATGTGGCATCTATTATCGACCGGCCGCCAAGTAGTGACTGCTTGGCCTGCTCTGCAAGTAACAGAAGATGATCATCGGGATTAAATGGTTCGGCAGGTCGACTCATAATCATTGAGGCCCCGTAAAGATCAAGCTCACGATGATCATTGGTATCTGCACAGTCGAGAAACACGGTCGTGCACCAGCCTTCGCTCGCCACCACTGGAAGTTGTATAGCGGAACCGGATTCTCGTTTCAAGGTTAGAAGGTAGGTGCCAGGATCTAGCTTCAGTCGCATGGCACCGTAACCAAGGTTTCCATCGCATTCACTGTCAAGAGAAAAATCTGCTTCTGATATTCCATTGAGGCGCTGTAACTCTAGACCGTGCCACGGTTGGATTGGCGGTCCTTCGTTGTATTTCTTGTGTGAGTCGCGAGCGAACAGCCGAATTTCGCTGCCTTGACCGATAACTTTGGCTTGGAGGGCCCAGAGGCCATTAGCTGGAGCTTGGTGATACTCATGCGTCGACGACGTACCACTAAGAGGAGCTGGAGTTAACAACGATAGGTGGGGACCCAACACATCAACTGGTTGATCGTCCACTTCGAAGAGCCTGTCCTCGGTAAAATCTCCGACCTTGAATCGCGCTTTGTACAGGCCCGGATCCAACACAAGATCGAGCCGTCCGCCTCCGCTAGCGACTTTGACTCGCCGACTGTCGACTACCACCACCTCGGTGAAGGGATCAACAGCGGAGACTGTTACTTTCATGGGCTTACCCTCTCTCATAGAGAAACCTCCACTGATGAGCCGGCTGCATCGATATAAGCTGACCGAGTAGTTGTATTGAGTAGTGCCTTGTATATTCCATCAGGAAGCGATGTTTCAGTTCCTGCAGGATTGAAGGCTACGCGCTTGACCTCTGTACCCGGCGGATTTTGAATCACGATCATCGTACCGGCTTGTGGCTGTGGCGGATTTATTATGAAACTAACCTTGACAGCTGGAGGGACTCTGCCCTTCACAAACACAATGTCCGCTCCTCCCGGAGGATAGATGTCCGGCCAGTATGGAACAGTACCCGTGAAGAGTTTCGGCCAGTTATCAAGGATGTGCCCTTTGACGAGTGTGCCAGTAACGTTGCCTTCATCGTCGCCGCGAGCATTTCGTAGAGCATCAACAAAGGCATATGTGAATAGTCCCCGAGAAGGACCACCGGGTGTTATCGAACGCTCACGTGCCTGCTGTCCACGCCCAGCCGCATAAGCCTCGAACACGGATGCAGCCCCATCGATCTGTGCACGGTCTGGTAATTTCAGTACTGGTTCCTGTATAGAATCGGAAAGGTCAACGTCTCGGCAGCAATCCATTAGGAGTACTACCTCATCAAATGCACGGCTACTGGCAATACGTTCGACATAGCGTTTGCTTGCGATATGAACACAATCGTTACGGGTTGCATTAGCAGTATAAAGGGCAGCTTCAGAAAGCCGCCGACCTGCAAAACCATGGCCTGCGAAGAATAAATAAAGCCTTTCTCCGGCATGACCCTTGAAACTGCCATCCTCATTGAAGAGCAGTTTCTTCAGTGCCTCCTTGAAGGCAACCTCTGTCGGATTAGCTTGACCGGGATCAGTGACCTTCGGAAAATCCGAACTCTTGATTATCTTGACGTTATCTGGCTTAAGATTGCCACCATCCGTAGCAACAAGCCACTGTTGAAAATCCCCGACATCATTCTCTGGCCCTTCCAGATTGCGCAATCCAGGATAGTCAGTTATTGCAACAAGTATTGCGTAATTGGCCACAACATCTCCTCTAATGAGTGACTATCCATGTTAGGCTTTTCAACGTATCAGGGTCATTGTCGAAATCGCCATGCTTGTGTGCTTGAGAACTTTGTCCATTACCGTTATTTGTCTTTGACCATACCTGTCTATCCGGCAACTGATCTAACCAAGTGCGCACATTTTGAACTTCAGAAAATTTGGGGAGGGTGAATACATCCATATTGGCAAGAAAGCGCTGCATACCGACTATCGGCGTATCAGGCTCTGCTTCAAGCAACCCTGAGACAAAGTACAGCAGCGACGAAGGATAGAAAATACGTTTCCAGCCGTCGCCTAGCAATCCGTCCTCACGTTCCACCTCGTCTTTCATACCGAACATACGAAGCGATCGTATGCGTGTAGAGTGCTTTGAGATCGTATCATTAAACAACTTATGATCGTTCGCCGGCGCAAGCAGAACAACGTCGAACTGAACACTTGGATTAAGTCTCATGTCATCGACCGCATCAATAAAATGTGAGATGTATATCCCGCCAGTACTGTGTCCAACGAGAAAAATCTTCTCCAATTCGAGTCCCCGTAACATTGCATCCTTTAGCCGGTCGATAAAGGCGGTGCCAACGTGCAAGTTGCGATTGCCGCCGAAGGCATCGACGGTATCCTTTTTCATCTGATCCCAAAAAATGCTTTTGCCAATCACGTCTCCATAACACTCGCGCAAGATTTCCTCGACCACTGTCGCATAGAAGCCATGGTCGCGCGAAGCGGCTATTCGCGCAATCACCCGAGCGAGTATTTTTGCGATAAGCCAAGCCACTTTCGCAATCGTTACTAGACCACGGTCGGTTCCCGGCTGTGCCGGTGCTATCAATGAGAGCGTGGATAAATTCATCTTCGTTGGAGTGTGCGCGACAGCCCGGAGCCCTGTGGCGCCTCTAACGTCAGCAGGAACCTCGGCGATAGCTTGGAGAGCTGCAATGAATTCAGGGTCATCCTCAAGATTTCTCTGAATATCATTCTCGTTAATCACAGGCACTGCTGCCCGCGTTTCCTTAAAAATAGCCGAGAGAATTACTTTCGAGTATGGCACCTCCTGATCTGGATTTGCGAACCAGGCATTTAGTACATCGCGAATATCATTCGGCCGTACAGTTGTAGCGATAACGCCGCGAGTTACATCCTGCATGCCGGTATGGCTGAAGGTAAATTCAAGTAGCTTTCGTAATAGCTGACGGAAGATCGGTTCTTTGGCGATATCTGCGAGGTTGTTGCGAACGGTCTCCATAGCGCCTGACTCCCATACGAAGAAAACCGGGTAGCAGTTGTTGGTACCGGGAGGCGAGTACACGTCCATCAAGCGCGATGCGATATCGAGGCCGTCTATCTTTGATACCAACCCGCCGTGAAAGTGAACAACCAATCGTTTAGCCCCAGACGCTCGAATCGCAGTAAACATCGCATCAATATCGACCGGACCGTGGTCAGTACTGTCACCTATACAGCCATTACGGGAATGAATGTAATGATTCTTGGAAACCGTCATTTTTACCTCCAAAGACTAAATCAGTCGAACTCCCAATCTTCCGGCCAACGCTTGGCGAACTGGTTCGAGATATTGCCACCCAATATTTCCTTGCCTCCTCGAATCGGTCGCGCCGGGTCTCTCTTGTTGCGGGCAGACCCATCCACGGTTAGCAGGATTGCTTCGGTTTGTGCGTCCAGCACATCGCCAAGCTCCAATATCAGAGGCATTCTTCGGCCTCACGTTTCTTCGCCAAGGAAATCCCCATTTCAACCAGTGATTCAAATGAAATCTTTCCGGGAAGAACAACCTTGAGCGCGGCGATGATCGGTTTGGTCAGCACAAGCAATTCTCTTTTGCTTTTTGAAAGATTTCCCACTGCAACCCTCCACCTCCAATAGCCCTCTAAAACTTCAGGATTCTGAGATAGCAGTTTGATCAAATGATATGCGGCCATGTCACATTCGGGTGTCGGACTAGAATTCGATACCGCACGATGCTGAACAATCTTTGCAACCAGGCGTCCACTCTTTCTTTCAATCGTCGTTTCAAGCGTAGACACCGGCTTACCATCTTGCTGTCTTAGCGACCATATTTGCGATTCACCTCGCAAGCATCTTCCGCTGTAACCGCCGACACAGTTCTTCATGTTCTGCCCCTCATGAATCAATTCCTCCGGAGTGCACAGGGGTACTATGGTTCTCAGATAGCAAGTCAGTCCTTCCGGCAACGGGGAATGCCAGCGTATCCCCAATATCAGCTCACGATCATGCAGCAGAAACGACTGCTGTTCCCTGCCAAACACCTCACTATATTTCCTGGCCAGCCTATGCATTTTATCCAGTCCACCGACCGCCATGCTGGCGTGATTGGTTAACTTCAACAGTACCAACTCTGACACTGGCTCATCTAGAACATTTTCAATCTCCCATCGCATCGCCTCCCGCAATCCAGCGAAAAGATCATCAATTTCTCTCGCCACAGCGGCAGTGTCCGGGAGTCCGCCTTCAGGGAGTCTGAATTTCGTTCTTGAGCAGGCGCGCAGCCAAAGGCGATTTTGCGTTGTCAAAATAGGCATTTTTGAAATTCCGACGATGAATTCTACTGTCCGAAAAAATCGCTTCCATTCGTCAGAGTTGCCAGGGCGAAATTCAGGAGTAATACCATCGATCACTCGGAAGAGCGTACCCACCCTACTCTGCCATCGGAGGTCCACAAGCGATATCGGCAGCCCCGCCAATAATTTGACTGCTGATTTTGTGACACCATAAAACCCGACTAGCTTCTCAACCAGCGGCTCGCCTCGGTCGATCACTCTGCAAATCCCGGCATAAGACTTGTTTGCGGCAAGATCCGGCAGCAGGAGCGGGAAACATTCGACCGCCTGAAGCCGATTCCGGCGAATGATCGCATCCTCTACAGCAAAGTAATTGTAATACGCGGGCCGCAAGCCTCCAGCAGACCTTGCCATCGCAACCGCCCTGGTATCAAGCGCGCCTACAAAATGCGCAATGCCATCAGACCAATTCCGCCTGATGCGCTGCCTGATTTCCAGACTATCAAGCTTACCGGTTGACTCCGCTCGAATGACTGCCTCAAGAAACATCGCTTTCAAGGCACCATCCCAGTTTGACAGTATCTCAATATCACCCCCAAGTATTTGCGCTACAACCTGAGCGTCGTCACAAAGCAAAGACTCGATCATGCTATTAGATAAGGAGCTGGCGTCAGGGCGGCACAACACTACCGCCATTTTTTCCAGTTCGACTTGTGTCGGCACATCACGTTGCGAGAGGCTCAGGAACCATATCCTGCCACCTTCCATCTCCATAAGAATGGAATAGGCTGGCATTGATGAAGCCATCTTGGCTGTAAGCAACTGCCTTTTAGGATAAGCGAACCATTGGCGCACATGACAAACTGCTTCACGCTCATATTCTTCTGCCATCATGGCAATGTGTGCCCCGCTCATTGCGCGATCATATCCAGTGCGAATTGGCCAAAGTACTAGGTGTTCTTATAAGGCTGACGTCTCTGCAATATTTCTATCTCAACTTCCGCAACTGATTTTGAGTATTTCTTTCTGGAGAGTTTGATGATCTGATCTTTCGTCTCCCGCCGTTTTTTTGCAGACATGGTGGCTTCTTTGGAAAGAACCGACTTAAAAACAAATGGGCGACTAGGCTTGTTGTTGATAAGCATGCGTGATGCTGCATGGAAATCCGGCAAGCTCATCATGTCCTGCGCACCAAACTGAGGCTTCACGAATTTATCAAGTCTCTCTGCATCCGTCACCCCCACCCTGAAAAACAACTGGGTTCCAACATTGCCGAGCACCGCAGCCGCCATCTCCTCGCTGAGTTGCCCCATGGTTTGGTTGGCCAGCGTCAAAGAAAGGCCATATTTACGTGCCTCTGCAAGCATGCCGGCAACGGTATCGGTAGTAAAATTTTGAAATTCATCCACGTAAAGATAAAACGGCTTACGTTCGTGAACCGCCAAAGCGGCACGCGATAATGCTGCATTAAACAACTTCCCGATAATCACCATTCCCAGCAATTGGGTATCAAGCTCGCCAAGTGCGCCTTTGGACAAGTTCACCAGGACGATCTGTTTGTTATCCATGCTTGCTCGAAAATCCACCGTACTTTTAGGCTGTCCGATAATCGGCCGCAACAAATGGCTATTAATAAACAAATTAAGCTTTGAGCAGATGTACGCACCCATATTTTTCAATGAATGGTCACCAGACGTGCGCTCGGCAATGCCTTTCCAAAAGCTAATCACATAGGGATCATTACAATTTTCCATCAGATAAGCGCGGTATTTATCGTCCTCGAACAACAACGGAAGATCCATCAGGGTCGCTCCTTGAGGATTGCCCTCCATGACCAGCATCAGCCCATTGCGCATATATTGCTCGAACATGGGCCCACCCGCTTGCTTCATATCATAGAGTCGATTAAAAATTTTCATCATTTCGTTGACGATGAAATTCTGCTGTAATTTTCTGTAGGGACCAGAGCACTCTAAAAAATTTATTCCGACCGCGTGTTCAAAATCGGTCGGGTCGATTAAGACAACCTGACTCATCCGCTTTTCCGGGATGGACTCAAGCACCATTTTGTAAAGATCGCCATGCGGATCTATTAAACAGACTCCCGCTCCATTCTCAATATCCTGCATGATCATCTGGTAAAGCAATGTTGATTTTCCTGTCCCCGTGGCACCCAGTATGTAGCAATGACGACTACGATCAGACACCGGAAAGCGCACTTCTTGAGTTGAGCTACCTATCAATGCATTTCCCAAGAGAATCCCGCTATCGGAAAGATTTATCTGATCATTCCGATACAAGGGTTCAAACCCAACTTCGGCCAAACTCTCTATGCTTGGGAAAAGCGCGGGCCTTTCTCCCATGCGGTGGAAATAGTTGCGGAAATCCAAAGCAACATGACCTCCCATCTCGTTCAATTCGGCGGCTTCTTTTCCCCCATCAAGGATACGAACCGGCCTTCCCTGGAAAATCTCGTTTCCCAACACATCCAGAAAAGGAACAGGGACAGCTTGGCTCGAATACACTTCACATTCCAAGAAATAGCCTGACGGTAACTTCAACCATGGATTCAATTTACCAGCCAGCCAATCCAGCGTGTCTGAACTTATATCAATGAAATCATCACTCTGCTCATAACGGATTTGCTTGATGCTGCCACCGTTCAAACTTTCAATTACGGAACTCAAATCTTGTAATTCATTTTGAACCAACCCCAAAGGCCGAACGGTAAACACTACGGTCACTGGAGCAGCGCACTCGGATATGGATGCAACAAGGGTATGCAACTCGGGTTCGTGGCCACCCCATGGACAAGGCAAAAGAATAGCCCCCAGCTTTTCTTTCACATTCTTGACATAACCCACCGAGGAATCCTTTTCACGCGCCACCTCTATCCCCATAGGCAAAACAAGCGCATGCCACTTCCCTGAAGGATGAATGATTTGGGCAACATCGGTCACCGGTTTAAATTCGTAATCCCTACCAACAGTATTCAACACCAAGCGCAAATCCAGAAGAACCGCCTTAGCACTTTGAATTGCTGCCTCTTGCGACCCACCCTCCGTAATAACGTGTATTTGGGAGACAAATGATTTTTCACCTGCCAGATTCATCCCGCCGCTGTGTGCCACCCTGATTGCATGATGGGCAGGCAGGTTGGAAAAGAATGATCCCCAGAAAAGGTTGCCGTCCGCAGTCGACATTTTCTCTGCGGCCTCTCGGTCAGACGCGCCACCTTTACCGGAATAATGGCGGTAACTGATACCCACTAATTGCAATGCGAAAAACGCCTCATGACGATGATTTCCCGAAACATGACGAACTAGAACCAGGGGGTCGCCAAGCTGATCTGGCTCGATTGGGATGAAACCATCCACCGAGTTTTCATCTGGATGCTCACGAAGCATCGAAAGTTGATCCATTCCATGAATTGCTGAGTCAAATCCACGCCCGGCAATAAAACGTTTGCTGGGGTGGCTTTCCTGATCTTGCGGTTTGGCGCGAGGTTTCTTATGCGAACTGGCAGCCACCTTAACTAGCCCGTCTTTTTTCGTGTCTTTATTTTTCATATCTCTCCCCTTGAAGCAAGAATCAGTTAACTGGTTTAGCAACTATTATTCGTCACTGACAGGTGCACTGTCGACTAACAACGCATCATCATGAAATATTCCTTCTTCGCATCGACCATCCGAGTACATATATATTCCCTTGCCATCGCGCTTCCCAAGCTTGAAATCCCCCTCATAAGCAGAGCCGTCAGGCAGCACCAGAAATCCCTTGCCATGATACTTGCCATCTTCAAATCCTCCTTCATAGCGCACCCCGCTCTTAAGGATCAGAACCCCTTTACCATTACGCTGGTCATGTTCAAATTCGCCCTCGAATTCCCCATGCTGCCACACTTGCCTTCCCTTGCCGTGATACCAGCCATACAAAAAACATCCCTCATAATAATCGCCATTCGGGCAGATAAATTTCCCGTAACCGTGCGTAATGTCCTGACCATATTCTCCTTCATATCGATTTCCGCTTGTAAAGTTTGTCACGCCCTTACCATGCCTCACACCTTTACGAAATTCACCCTCGTATACAGCGCCATCGCTTCGGGTTGCTATACCCAAGCCATTCGGCAGACCTTCCAGAAAATCTCCCTCATAGTGAATCCAATCCCCTTTCTCAGAAAGCAAGATGCCTTGGCCGTGCGGCTTCCCATCCTTAACTTCGCCTTCATAGATGCTGCCATCCGGCAGTTCCAGAAATTCGACTTTTTTCACTTTAACTTGACCCATAGGAGACATTTAATTTATCCCACCACATTGCAGAGTTCAACAACAAAATATTCGGATTACAGAGGAATTGGATATTTATTGGCCCCGGATGCCCAGGGCGGCTGTGACCACATGCTGCGGAGGGGCATGCGTCTCACGGCTGGACAGAGCACCTGTCAGCATTCGTGCAATGTTTGAAAACTCCCCAAAGCAAGATGCCAGCAAAAGGGTGAGGCAGATGTTGGTAACGATACGGTTCATGTTATTCTCCTTTAAAGTCGAGGAAGGGGGCGAATCGCATGTTCATGTGTTCAAGCCACATACTTTCTTCGCCACCCTCACTATTGCAATCTGTGTGCCAACCACTTGCGCATTTCATTATTTCGTCAGCCACACATCAGCACATGGTGTGCCAGAAAAGCGCAGCAAGCAGAAACACCAGCAGGAGTGCGCTGTTGGGCGATATTAGATCATGACATTCGAGAAGGTTTACTGATGGGCATAGCCTCAGCATGACGACCACATACTGAAATGCTGATACTTCTAGTTACAGATTTGATTGTTTGCGAGTGGCAGAATCAATCAGGCGGGAACATACCTTGCGGAGGAGAAATTCTTGATACGTTTTCACGAGTAGATGTTTTTTGGTTGGACGCTACGGCCTCAAAGCCTGAACAACATTTTTTGTTGTCTCAGAAAACGATTGGTTATTTTGTTCACCCCAAATTAAGCAAATCAAGTTGAGTGAATATGGGAGTGGGCTATTGTTTACAACTCTCACCTTCACGGCATCCGACAGCGTAATACTAGTGCAACAACATGGAGAAGATACCGAATTGCCAGCTTGTTCAAGGAAGTCAATAAACACCAAAAATTCCAGTATGGCAAACCGTCTCCAATACTCAAGACTCATACAGCTTGAAAGCAATGAACTTAATAAGCCCGTTAAATCACCATGAGCTTTCTTATGTCTCAATTGTTTTAAAAGCAGACCCCCGTCATTCTTGGGGTAACCTACCAATGCATCCCCATTCATTGTTGTCACATCAAGGCGGCTATACCAAATAGTTACACCGGCGCTAGTCAAACCATCCGTCAATCTACCCTCAATAAACTCCCAAGGAATAGATACAAAGTCAAAATAAGCGGCCTGCAAAATGTAATACTGAAAATAACATCCTAACTGTTTCCGTATTTCTTCTGAACTCAGGGGGTAGCTTATTGCACGACTAGCAGGTGGCCCATTAAAGGACTCTAAAATGACATTACTATCCCCTGCGATGTAGAACGCCGGTGCCTTTGAATCTAAATTTTCGATACGCTCCCAAATAATTCTTGCCTCATGCAACTTGATGGCTTTCTCCAAAGCACCGCGCAAATCTTTCAGAATATTTCCAGCGACTTGGAATTGCGAATTGTTGCCAAGCAATGGCTTGGCAAAATCAGTGATGATATTTGGGCGGTGAGCCACCATTTCGATGACCTCACGCTGATGCGTACTACTGAACAAAACTATTGGTAATGATGGATCATAATGGCTCAGCAGCAAAGGTAACAAAACCAAGGCGGCTGTTTCATTTTGTTCGCTGCTTTCAAAAGCCGCTTTATATGCCCTCTTAAATACCCCATCTTTTTCAAGAAGCGTACTTACGCCGAGTAAGTCACAAGCAGCTTTTAAGGAAGCAAAAAAGGCTTTCTTTTGGTCATTATCTTTTTGGTCATTATCCAACCACAGCCTCAAATCCAGCAAAAGAATGTCCCCTTTGCCTGGAAGACTAAGCTTCCTCGGCATATCCCAATCGAAAATTTTTGGCGGTTGGGATAAAATTTCCAATAAATCTTTCGCTTGGCTATAGCATCTAACACTGCCACAATCTTGCAAGTTGTAATTCCATATTCCATTGTTGGTAATAGCCGAGTCAGGCTTATAACCGCTTCCAAATATCATGCTGGTTAATATGTGATGAAACCCTGATGTATATTGGTCATCAATTAAAATGAATTTTAAGTTTTCTCTTCGCCCAAGCTTTCCTGTGTTTCCAGCCTGTAGTATTCCACTTTCGCCGCCACCGCCTCCCTGCGATTTTTCTAGGGAAGCTAGACCTGTTACATAAACCAACGCGGTAAGCGCATTGCGAAGTGGTGAGCCCTCTGAAATTTTCTTAATAATCTTTTTGCGCTGCTTCTCGATACTCAACCCATTGGCAAGAATCAACGGCCCGATCAAGTTAGCGACTGTATGACGATCACCTGGTTTAATAAGGTTTGCTGTCCATAATTGGATTGCCGTCTCCAAATAATCCAGCCTTTTCTCATCATCGCCGTCATGAAAACTAGGTAAAGTGCGCTTCAACTCCAGAATATCAGAAACAAAATGGTCGAAGCCAAAACACCCCACAGGCAAAGCAGCCCGCACATGAGCATCTGCCACATCCACAGCAGCAGTCATTAGGGTTTTCTTACCCACAGGCAGATAGATTTGTATCCATGGGAATTGGACGTGAAGCATACTAAGCGTCTTGATGCCGAAACTCCCACTGTATTCTTGTGACTTAAGGTCAAGAATGAATATCCTGATCTGGGGCTTTTTATTGTTCTCCGTCGCCGACTTAAATAGCAAATAAGAAAACATCACCGCCCAATCGTATGGTGTAACGTATCCACCGACATTCATTGGAGAGTCGTCACTTTTCGGCATACCATCCCAAACTACGATCAAGGTCAGTTCGTTTACGATGGATTCATCAGGTTGGGGGTTCTGACTATAACTCGCCGTGATGACTTTCTCTGCGAATTCTTTTAACCCGCCATCTCGGTGCAATCCCCACAGGAATCCGAAGTCCCTGAGATATGAAAAAACAACGAATCGCTTTGTAGCGCTGGATTGTTCTTCGGCAAATTTTCCCGCAGCGACCTCAATATCCGTGTTCCCACTGTAAGCCGCATCCAATACTTTTTCGACTACCGAGGTAAGCGGGTAACTCATTTACTTTCCCTTTTTGAGCTTTCCCAAACCTCAACCAAGGTTTTCAGATCACCTTCCTGAACTGGCGTAGTCTGCGCTCTCTCCAATATCTCATTCAACACCCGCTCCGGCCCCACGATAGCCCTGATTGCTGAAACGATGGGTGTGCCATTAGAGTATTTAAATGTTTCTTGATTGAAGATCGTCATGACGGCCTCTTTGCGCTTTTCCAAATCTCAACCAAGGCTTTCAGGTCATCTTGATTCAAAGATGTCGTCTTCTGCGGCCTGCCAAGTATTTTGTCTAGCTCTCGATAACAGCTCGTTTGCACCAACTCTTTATCGTCAAATATAAGCTGCAATGCAGGCTGGAGTTCATACTTATCGTTCATAGGCTTCTTACAGCGCTCCAGCGCCGCACCAGCGCAGCGCTGCATCAAGTCTTGTATCGCGCTCTCCACGCGCGGCTTGATCCCCTGTAGCGCAGGATCGTCCTTCTCAACTGGTAGCGAAGCGATAATCTCGTGCAAATTCGCCAAGGTTATATTGGGCTGGGTGGGCGATTGCATGGTAGAAGGTGCGGCAATCTCCACATTGCCCTGGGCAGTAGCCGTAGGCAGTTGCATGTCTGATGAGGCACTGCCTTGCGTAACAGTTTTTGCAGTTCCACCGGAAGCGATGGCAAGCTCAATGTCTTCCGCAGAAATTTCCCGGTTGTTACCCGTTTTCGCCACCAGACGCTCAATTATGTTTCCTAGTTCGCGCACGTTGCCAGGAAAGTCATACATCCCCAACTTATTTCTGGCTTTTTCGGAAAAAATTATTCCCTTCTTGTCGTGTCCCATTGCCTTTCTCAACATGGCTTGCGCCAAAGGTAGAATATCATCCCGGTGCTCACGCAGTGGCGGAATTACAATCGGTGCCAGATTGATGCGGTAGAGCAAGTCTTCGCGGAACAGCCCCTGCTTTATGCGTTCGCCAAGATTCTGATGCGTGGCGGTGATGATACGCACGTTAGCCGTTATCGGCTGGTTGCCGCCGACGCGGTAGAATATGCCGTTGTTCAACACGCGCAGCAAGCGGGTCTGCAAGTCGGCAGGCATGTCGCCAATCTCGTCGAGGAACAGCGTGCCGCCCTCGGCCTGTTCGAAACGCCCTTTTCGCGTGGCGGCGGCACCGGTGTATGCGCCGCGCTCGTGGCCGAACAACTCCGATTCGAGCAAATCCTTAGGTATCGCCGCAGTATTGATAGCGACGAAGGGCTTATCGTTCCGGGGGGACATGTGATGAATATGCTCCGCCAGCACTTCCTTGCCCGAACCACTTTCACCCAAGATTAAAACCGGATTACTACTTTCCGCATATTCGTAAGCCTCGATATAGATTTTACGCATTTCATCCGAGACGAAAATAATATTCTGCTTAAGTCCAAACAAGTGCCGAATCTGCTCCAATGAAAGTAGACCATGCTTTAGCAATTCCAACTTCAACTCTCGCTCGTTGATTCCTTCCTTGGAAAGATAATGCTCTTGTGAATTCTTAATTTCTGATTCGTGCTTGCTGGAAAACATTACCACCGGCAGTTTCGGAAACTCACTCCGCAATTGTTCCCTCACGCCCAAGCCAAATTTATCATCCTCCGGCCCACCTTTTGGTTTACCCGCTCTGTCCAACACCCCCGAATCAAAGCGCACGTCCAGCAGCACAAGATTCCATTGCCAGACGGCATCCTCGCCCCAGCCTTGCGTCACGGCATCGGCGATCACCCCATAATCATTCTTTACCGCGTTGCCATCCACACTTTGGCCGGAGCAGAAGACGGCCTCAATGCCATTGGCAGCAGGTCGTTTCGCCCCATTCTCAGTGATTCCTGTCGTGGCAATTAAATTCAGGCGCAGAAAGTCATCGCGCGCGTATTGGTCGTCTATGATGAGTATGCGTATTGGTTTCATGGCAACACCACCCCCTTGGGCAAACGCTCCAGTTCCATAATTAGTGCGCTGGCTTTTTCGCGCACACCTTCCCACGCCGCCCACACTGCACTTTCACCTTGAGACTGCGGCAGCACCCACGCGCGGGACAATTCTTGCAGCGCCGCCTCCATACCCATCGCAGCAGCCTTGAGCGGTGCTTGCAACGCGAGAATGCCGGAGCTTTCGAGATAAGCCGCATGTACTGCGCCCTTGATCGCTGCTCTCTCTTCCGTACTCAAACCGCCGAACGGCTTGAGCGTATCCACCAATTGCGCCGGGCTAAAACCTTCGGCCAAGCTATCCGCCAAACGGGAAAGGTCTTGTACGCGCACGGCATATCTGGTCGCCAGATCGGGCCCACCTTGCCGCCAAAGGGTGATAACAGTTTCTATGGAAATATAAAGGATTTCATTTTCAAGCCATGAATGCTTGAGCTGGCCGCGAAGGGTGTTAGCTTCGCAGGGGATATTCCACGGGGTAAACATCATCGGGTTTGGGATGCCGCTGGTGAAAACAAATCACCGATTTTTCCCTTGACCGCTCCTATTTTCTCTTTATCCCCTCCTAAGGCTCCCTTCCAGTCCGCGTCTACCCCACCGATCTCTTCATATCGCCCGTAAGCCTCTTTCCATTGCGCTTCTGTCAGAGAATCTAATGGCACGTCAATTCCATTCCCCTTGGCTATCATGAGCAAATAAGCTGCGGCCAATGTTTCAGGAAACAAAGGCCTTTTCAATAAATCCCATTGGTGGCTGCTGGAAAACCCCTTAATAAACTTCTCAATCTGCGGGTACTCGGTTAACCGATCTGCGGGAAACTCACAGTTATGCACATAATCATTCAGCCCTGCTGGTTGTAGCGTATGAATATCTGTGCTCATGAAGACAACGTAAACATCCCCATTACCCAACTTACACCACTCGTCTCGCTTTTCCGCAAGATGGACAAATATCAAATCATTTTCTGTGCATTGCTTTGCATCATCAACTGACCACTTCCTTTCAGCACCAATTTTTTCAAAGTAACTGTCAATATCAGCCCTGTTGTTATCATGATTAAAATAAAATAAGGCCATTGCTCCTCCAGAATTCTTTTACATTAACTTTCTTCCACGCTACTTCTTGACACTTACTCCAAAAGAAAAAATATTACCTGCGCAGGTCAGGCTCGCCGTATACATCTTCCCACCGCCCCCAGAATAGGCGAGTTTAAGTGAAGCATTTTCAATATGTGCGGCGCACTGCCCAATACACATTTCCGAAAAATCACAGAATGGCTTGAGAAAATTTCCAGCGTACGTAATAGACCTTTTCTTGTCCCCAATAATGCTTACCATCTCATTAAAGGTTTCCGGTATTTTTTCAGTAATGAATATTTCATTACTAGAAACAAACGTAAGTCGGATGTTGAACCAGACATTGGGCACATTTTCTATTTCAACAGACTTAAGCTTTCCATGTCCCGCATAAGCGATCACTCCTGAAATTAAGGAAAGAAGGCTTGAGTATCGAGGTACGGGTAGATCAAGCCCTAACAAAAACTTGGCGTGCTCTCCATCACATTGGCTATTGTGCCACGCATCCAATTTGTAATATTTAAGTAAGTTAACTGTTATTTCTAGCGATTCTTGATGTCCATAAATCGTCATCAATAGCGCCCACATGGGTTTATTTTTGTCGCCATCTTTATATGGTGTAAACAAGACCTCTTTAAGTCGATTAAACGGTTTTATATACTCCGAAACCTCATACTTCTCAAAGATATTTCCGCCAATCAATTCACGACACAATCTCGCCAATTCCCCTGTTTCAGCGCCTTCACCTTTTAACATGTATTCTGCCGTCGAATATAAATTAGCAGCAGTTATTTCCCCCTCTTTCGCCCCGAATATCTTACAAATAATTCCCGCCACTAATTTCTTCCCATTATCATTTTGGCTGAACTTAGTATCCGTACCACTATGTACAGCTTCCATTCTAAGAGCTCCAAAATCAATCGTTCCGCTTTGTTCGAAAAATCTCATGACGCTTGGAGCTGCTGCAAAAATAGCGTGATGCGGGTCATACAGAATTGCTCGTAGCTTCTGTGTATCTTGTTGGGTTTCGTTCAGCGCCCTCGTTAAATTATCGAGCGGCCTTTGCAGTAACGACATCATAGCCTCAAATTTTTTCAGGCTAGCATTCTGTTCCTCCAGCAAACTTTTCTGCTTCGATAGAACCTCCTCAGATGAAACAACCTTCCTGAGCGATTCAATCATGTAGATTGATGAGAATTTTTGAGTTTCAGCCTGCATAAAACGAAATCTTTCGATGTCGAATTCCGTCAATTTCCCGGCAATATTTTCTGCCAAGAAAACGCTACCAAGTCCACCATATCCCTCATCGTCAACTCGCACGTGGTATAGACCAATGATGACTACACGAATATGTTGCTTCAGGAGAGGGGCCAGAAACGGCAGGATTTTATTTACCCATTCTTCAATATCATGACATGCTTTATCGGAGGCTCCATGACCATTTTCTTCCCACTCAAACTCTATTTCTTGATTGGTATGCTTGCACACCTCTTCCTGTGGGTCATTAAGTCCTGTCAAGATGCCAGCCCTAAAGCGAGAAAAACACCATTCGGGACTAATCGGTCGTTGAGTATTTTCTTTTTTACATCCACAATTATCTTCTCCAAGAAGATATTCCGGGATGGCAACCTCCACTAATTTACCAGTATGCAAATCGTGTAAAGCGGTCGATGCCTTTCGATTATTTACATCAGAGTCAGTTGTTTCTTTTACGCGTAATACTATTGATATCGGAAGGCGAAGATTTAAAAATGATTCCGTTACACTGCCCGCGTTCTTGTGTTGGGTAAATGAGGCCATGCGCTTCATGTGGCCATTAAGGAGACTCTTCTTCTCCGAGGCATCATTGATAACTAGAATACTGGCTTTAGATGTCTCTGTTACCCAGCCACTAATTTTTTTGATGGTCATCAAAACGGGCGCAGCAAAAACTAGCGCTTGGGTAAAGCCTCCGGAAAAAATGAGGTACTGAACTAACTTCTTACGCTGCAACTTCTCGTATTCTTCACTTTCTGTGGATAGCTCCTCAATATGAAGGAGCAGCAGGCGGTGGAACAGCGCATCATGAAAGCCTTCGAACCAGTATGTCTCAGCCAACCGATTAGCAACTACGGGCAAACTTTCCGCCTTTGGAATTCCGTATGTATTGACACGAACTGTAAATGTTATGTCTTGATTACTATCCTCCGATGAGGAATTTTTCTTACCATCCTCACTCTTAAAGAGTTCCTTGATAAATGCGTATGATTTATTTTCAGGGATCGCATCAATGAATTGCTTGAGATAGGATTCGCTTCCCATTTCGCTGCCCCACGTAAACTGGGAAAAAAGGCGTGTGGGGTCTTGATAACTCCCAAGTTTATCTAATGCCTTGAAACTATCTGACAGTTGCTGAAGGTTCCCAGCAACATTCTCCTTGCAATGCCCCTGATCGGAAAACCCAGAATACGTTAATGCCCTGTGAAAGCGCTTATAGTCTGTCCCTCTTACCTCTGGCTCCCAAAAAATCCCATTATTTTTATCCAACTGGCTGTAGTAATCTCTAAAAAAGGCAGACCATTTCCCGGCCGCATCGGTCTGTGGCAATTGTAAATCTAGCCCGACAAAACCGGTCGTTCCATCAATCCAATCAATCCATCCGGCCTTCATACACTCATACTCGTCGAAAACCAGAAAACCACCGCTAGCCACTTTTGCAATATTGGCCATTGCCAAGCGCCAATTTACAAGATGGTGCACCACTAAGAACGCCACAACAACATTAAACGGCTCTCCGCTGGGGCTAGCCAAGAATTCTTCTATATCTTTCTTGATGAAATTGACTTCGCTACGACGCAGAGAATCATGTTGATTCCAGTCAACAACAGTTATAGCGCCATCAGCGGGAGTTTTCTGGCGTTCATCTAACGCTTGAAAAATGAGGTCAACGTCATAAGTTCCCGGCCCCGCTCCAAGAACTAAGATTCGTGGATTATGAATACCCTGATCTATGCAACCATCAATGGCCTTTAATAGAGCCTGCTTATACGGTGTTTTGCTTCTTGGCCTTAGCCCGCTATAGGTTTCCCAAATTGAATCAGAATGAAACGGGGTTAATTTCATTGGGCGGGCATCCAAATAATTTGAGCATCAGAATTCAAAAATTCTGCTATAGCAAGTGGTACCGATGCATCTCTGGAATTATGGAACGTATACGAGCCACCAATCCCTTCGTAATTCTTTGATTGTTCTATAGCACTCATTAGCTGCCCAGAATCACCAGGCGATTTTGCGACATGCTCAACAAACATAAGCGCATCATACGCAAATAAATAATCTAAAAACTGACCCGCAGGCCGCCCAAGACGATCAGTAACTCGCGATGAAAATTTCTGAAGGGCTGGTGACGTTATGGCAGCAAATGATACGAAAGGTACATTTTTAAATACCTCCGTTCCGCGTTGCTGGGCGGCTCGCGATAACATCGCATACCCTCCAACAATTGCAACATTTTTGCTCCGTGGATTCTGCTTAATCTGATCGATTATTGTTGGGTAGTCTGGCCCATACCCCAACACAACCAGGCAATCAGGATTTTTCTGAAGTAGTTTTTCAATCTGCACACGGTAGCTCTTATCTTGCCGAGCGAATGTTTCAAACGCCACAACATCTTTAATCTTCGGATTTAAGTGTTTTACCAAAGCCTGTTGCGAATGTATAAAAGCCTCATCCTCCGGTCGAAGAATTGCGATTTTATTGAACCCTTTATTGGTTATATAACTAGCCAAAGTCCGTTGCTCATCGTCAAAATTCATATATATTCTGAAAAGATAACGATTCAAGTTCGTGATACCAATGTCGCTAGACATTGCGAACATCGGGATACCCTTGGCTTCCGCAATAGGTGCAATGGCCTTGACTGCTCCAGTCGTAGTAACGAACAACATGTCTACATTCCCATCCAAGAGCAATTTATTGGCGGCGGTCACTGCCTTCGCTATGTCTCCACCAGTATCTTCCCATTTAATGCGTACTTTACGACCGTTAATTCCCCCTTTTTTATTGATGTCCTCTGCTGCCAGTTCCAAGCCAGCAACCTCTTGCTCCCCCAGATAACCAATTGGGCCGGTTTTTGGCACAACAGCAGCAACGATGAATTCTTTGCTGCGAATATCATCGCCACAACCTCCAAGCAGGAAGGTGGAAAATAATGCGATAAGACAACTTATTTTCAATTTATTCATCATGAAATCTCATTAGATAGTTAGTTATGTTCGATGTAAATGGCCGTAGGCAAGGTCTGTGACATCATGTTTGCGTCGGCTGTCACACCAGATGATGGTTCGTCGGCAAGCAGAATATCACCGGATGACAACACCGCCATTCCCCACGCCAACTTCTGTTTCTGCCCGCCGCTCAACGTCCCCGCAGGTTTAACGGCGGCAATGTCTTTCGCCCATTCTGGAAATCTTTCACGGAAGCGTTCATAGCCATTTTTCCCAACTGCGAGTTGCAGGTTTTCACTCACCGTGAGGGAGGGAAATACATTGTCCCGCTGCCGCATGTAACGGATGCCACGTGCGGTGCGCTCGTGGGTGGGCAGCTTGGAAATATCTTCTCCTTTGAACACAATCCGGCCTTCGTCTAACGGCAGCACTCCGGTGATGGCGTTGAATAGGGTGCTTTTGCCCGCGCCGTTCGGGCCGGTGATGAGCACTTGCTCGCCCTCGAATACTTCGAGGCTGACATCATCAAGCACGAGCCGTTGCCCAGCCCGCACACTGACGTGTTCGACTTGCAGAAACGGCGCGCCGCCTGACTCGCGTTTCCGTCCGCCTATCCATTCAAAATTCAGCAGACCCATTTGTCATCCAGTTCTTCGCGCATCAGCACACCTTCCGCAAGTGTATAGCGAAGGTCGCATACCGGCGTGATGGCCTCATGGTTGTGTTCCACGATGAGCATGGCTCGGTGCGTCGCGTCGGCCAAACGGTTGAGGTCTTCGACGAGCTTTGCGGCTGAGTCGTTGTCGAGGCCAGCCAGAGGTTCGTCGAGTAGCAGCACTTTAGAACCGGTCTGCAACATGCGGGCGATGGCTACGCGCTTGGATTGCCCCACAGAGAGTTTGTCGCCGGAGGAATCGGCGCGATCTGCCATGCCGAGCATGTCGAGCCAGTCGAGTGCCTGCGTGCGGAATTCGCGCTCTTGCTTCTTGACTTTGCCCAACGCGAAGAGCGCGCGCGCCGGGTTGATGCCGATGGCGTGTGGCGATGCTGCGAGGACGTTTTCCAGCACGGTCATGGTGGGGAACAGGCGAATGTCCTGCCACAGCCGCGCGAGTCCGAGACGCGCAAGGCGATCCGGCGTCTCGTTGAGGATGTCCACCCGTGTACCGTTAAATTCGAGGCTGGCCGTACCGGCATCGGGTTTGAGGAAGCCGGAGAGCACGTTGAGCAGGGTGGTCTTGCCGCAGCCATTGGGGCCACGCAGCAAGGCGATCTGCCCGCCCGTGAGATCGAGGTTCACACCGCAGAGGACTTGCTGTCCCCCGAAGGCAATGGAAAGTCCTTCCGCCTTCAATTGGACGCGCGGCGGCAACGGCACCTGGCGCACTTGTGTCGCCGGGGTGCCGGTTGCTCTTTCCAAAATTGCGCAAGATTGTGCCATCACTGGTATCTGTATGTTCCCGCTAAACCCTGCGGTCGCAGGTGCATCATTATGACTAATAGCAAGCCGTATGCCAGAAGCCGCACATTGGCCGCCACTGCGTCCGGTAATTGCAGGAAGCGTAGCGCTTCGGGTAACAGGATCAGCACCGCCGCCAATGTGCGGGGCCCGCGCACATTGCCGGTTCCGCCGATGATGACCATGCTGAGCATGAGTATGGATTCGTTGAGCGAGAACGAGGTGGGGTCTATGTAGCTGACGTAGGAAGCGTAAAGCCCACCGGCAATGCCGACCATGGCCGAGGCGAGCGCGAAGGCCTGGAGCTTGAGCCAGTTGACCGGGATGCCGATTGAGCGCGCGGCGAGTTCGTCATCGCGCATCGCTTGCAACGCCCTGCCGAACGGCGACCACTTGAGCAGTGCCATAATCATGCCCAGCACCAGCGCAAGCACCCCATAGAGTACGGTTATGGAACCTGTAGTTACAAAACTGTAACCAGCAATGACAGGACGGGCAATGCCAGAAATGCCGAAGGGGCCGTTAGTCAGTTCTGTCCAGTTGTACAGCGTGGCATAAATCAGGGTCTGCACCGCGATGCTGATCATCACGAAATAATCGCCCTTGAAGCGCCATGCTGGAAGCGAAACCAAGAGACTCATCACGCCCGCCGCAAACGCCCCGACCGCCAGCCCCGGAAAGAACCCCCAGCCGAGCTTGGTCCACAGCAGCGCGGCGGCGTAAGCACCGATGCCGTAATAGGCAGCATGCGCCACTTGCAACAGCCCGCCGTAGCCGATGAGCAGGTTGAGCGACATCGCGACGATGGCGTATATCTCGAAGTAGATGATTAGGTGGTAGAGGTAGTTCACTCGAACAAAGCCTTCAGGTAAGCATCAATAACCGGTCTGGGTGAATCCTCAGTCACTTCGTGAACAGCTCCCGGCACGGCATCCTTGAATATTATGCTCTGGCAAACCTTGTTGCTTTTTCGCTCCTGAACAAGGGATTCGAGGTAACAAAGATAGGCGTGCGAAACATAGGGATCCTGAGTGCCCGTGGCAACTACAGTTTCATAGGTTATTTGCGGCAGCATCCATTCTATCGGCACGACTGACGGAAACAGTTTTTCGTCCACCAACAACCCCTTCTTAGCGGCCTTCACCTTATGTTCTTCAATATCCCGGCACCACATATCCCACATTAGCCAGTACGGTGGAGGCCCCCACAACATGATCTTGCGCAGACCCTTTGGTTTTTTATCGAGTGCAATCTTGAGCGTCACGTAACACCCGAAAGAGCGTGCAAGGATGTCATATTTCTCTGCGCCAACTTCGAGTTCATCTATCCTGGCGTTTGCTACTTGTACTGCTCCATCCAAGGTTATGACACCTGTTTTTTCGTGGTCAGGTTTTTCATGTCCAGGCCATTGCAACGAGCAGTCAGTGGAGTTGTAACCGAAATTCTTTACCTCCTGTTCAAGCAAATGATAGACACTGGCATATTGGGGATTACTGGGGCTTCCGCCTCCTGGAAAAATGACTAACTTCATGTTGATTCCTCCATTCTTAGTTTTCGTGCAAATATGCCCTGTGGCCGGAAAAACAGGAACAACCCCAAGAGCGTGAACGTAACCGCCTCTTCCCAACGAGCGGAGCCGAACCAGACCACTTCGGCACGCAGAACGCCGAGCAGTATGCCGCCCACGAACGGGCCGATGAAGCTGCCCGTACCGCCAATAATCATGGCAACCATGCCGAGCAGCACGGCCTTGAGGCCAACTTGCGGGTCGAAGCCCACATCCCAAGCAACAGCAAGTGCCGCTATTGATGCAAGCGCAGCACTCAGACCGAAAATCCAGCGGCGCAGGGCGCGCACGTTACGCCCGAGCAGTGACACCAGAATCGGGTTGTCCGCCAGCGCCCTTAGCTCCAGCCCGCGACTGGCACCGTTCAGCCAGACGAAGAGCGCCACTGTCGCCGCAAGCGACAGAGCAGGCCCAAGCACTTGAGCCTGTGCCAGCGTGACTTCGAGCACTGCCCAGGTTTGATCCACACCCATGCGCAACACCTGAGTTTCATTGCCCCAGATGAGCGCGATGCACTGGACAATTACAAGATAAGCGCCCAACGATGCGATCATGTGGACTTCAGTCGGCGACCTCTTGCGCGAGAGCGGCCAATGGATACTCTCATCAATAAGTACGCCCAGACACGCCGCAGCCAAGACGGCGAATATCGCTGCAACCCAAGCTGGCAGGCCGACGACAATGGCTGCGAGCACCAGATAGGGCGCAAGAGCTCCGATACCCCCCAAGGCGAGGTGAAACACCTTCGTGGTGCGGTACACCAGCGCAAACGCCACGCCGATAGCACCGAAGAGTATGCCCTGAAGTAAACCATTAAGGAAAATTTGCATATTCGGTTGTAGTTTTAGTTTCTTGGCGTGTTCGGGGCCGTTGAATGATATTGCAACCCAGTAGCCATGACTAGCAACTTATGGGCCAGCCTGAGATAAGTAAATTCAAAAGAGTCTGTTCATTGAAAACAAACAGCGATTAGAGATTACTGAGGCATCTCTTCGATGCCTATATTGAGGCCGTTCGATGGAAGGGTTAAGCATTTCTTTCAGCGATGAGATCGACATACGAGCCTTCAATGAGTTGTGACGGTTCTACACCCAACTGTGCCATGAGATAGTGGGCGGCCTCGATGCCGGACTGCGACGACTCGCCTTCAGCAAGAACAACTTCCAGCTCAAGAAAGCTGCCCAAATTCTCAACTTTATCGATGTGCACGCGGGTTCTACCTATAAGATACAGCGTGCGATTCTTCCGAACCCGCCCAGCCTGACCATATGCGAGCGACAGTGTTTCACGCAGCGAGGCAGGCTCGGTTGTTTGTGAGCGGATGTAGAACGACTCCTCAGGTCCTGCCTGGTTCGAGCGCTTGTAGAAGATGAGTTCGCCAAGAGTTTCCGAGAAAACTCGAAGTTTCAGTCGACCGGCTTCGCACCAAAAGAACGTGTCGTCTTGCAAGATTTCTATAGGCCCTTTATCGGCGAGTGCCGCCACCTTGGAAGTCAGAGCTTCAACGCTATCGATATATGCCTTGATTTCAATGTTGCGGGCCATGAGTAAGCGCCTAACAGTTAGATGCGCGGCATTTCGAGGGGCGGGAGGAATGAATTAAGACCACTTTTAAACACGACGCGCTAAATTTCGCCGCATTCATGCAACACCAAAGCCGCATGAATGCTTGGTTTCGTAGAAAATCATGCGGCGTTATTTATGTCGCTATGTTTAGATGGTCGGGGTGAGAGGATTCGAACCTCCGACTCCTGCGTCCCGAACGCAGTACTCTACCAGGCTGAGCTACACCCCGTTTTTAACCCCTCCCCAGCCCTCCCCTTGTCAGAGGAGGGAGCCGCCATCTCCTCCCCTGACAAGGGGAGGGCTGGGGAGGGGTTTAAAATTGCCGTGTCGCGGCAAAGTGTGCCAATTCTAGCAAACATTGCTTGTATTTTGAACCGGCCATTGCAGTGATGGCCGCGCACGCCGCCTCAGCTTCGCGCAGCGCTTGCTGGCGGGTGAATTCCAGCGCGCCGGTGGCATGGATGATCTGCAGCACCTCGGCGAATCTTCCCACGTCGCCCTGTTCGATCGCGCCGCGCACCACAGCGGCCTGTCCGGCCGAACCATGCTGCATGGCATAGATCAGCGGCAGGGTGGGTTTGCCTTCGGCAAGATCGTCGCCGAGATGTTTGCCGGTCTGCTGCTCGTCGGCGGAATAATCCAGCACATCGTCGATCAACTGGAACGCGGTGCCGAGGTGCATGCCATAGCTGGCCGCCGCCTCTTCATCCGCGGCCGATGCGCCGCCCAGTATCGCGCCGAGGCGCATCGCCGCCTCGAACAGTTTGGCAGTCTTGCATTGGATCACGCGCATGTAGTTTGCGATGTCCACATCCGCATCGTGGCAGTTGAGCAGTTGCAGCACCTCGCCCTCGGCGATGGTGTTGGTCGCATCGGCCAGTGTCTGCATCACGCGCATCTCGCCCACCTCGACCATCATCTGGAAGGCGCGCGAGTACAGGAAATCGCCGACCAGCACGCTGGCGGGATTGCCGAACAGCGCGCTGGCGCTGGCTTGGCCGCGGCGCAAATCGGACCCATCCACGACATCATCGTGCAGCAGCGTGGCGGTATGGATGAACTCCACCACCGCCGCCAGATCGTGATGCCGCTTGCCCTGGTAAGCGAAGGCATCGGCAGACAAAACCACCAGCGCCGGTCGCAGCCGCTTGCCGCCGCTGTTGACGATATATTCGCCGACCTGATTGATCAGCAGCACTTCCGAGTGCAGCCGTGTGCGTATCACCTGGTCCACCGCGGCCATGTCCGCCGCGAGCAATTGCTTGAGGTTTTCTATAAACACTTTGCGTCCTGAAAAAATTTAATGGATGCCGTAGGCTGGGGTGAGGAACGAACCCCAGCATGTCCGAGGTCGCCAACCGCTGGGGTTCGTTCCTCACCCCAGCCTACGATTGTCTTTGTGTCCTACATGAATAGCGTTACAAACACGCGCTTTTTTGCGGTAGCATTGTCGCACAAAAAATCTCACCATCTGACGACAAACCATGAAGACCAACTTTGCAACTTTTTTTATCTGGCTATTTGTCGCGTTGCTCGGCGCTTCCGCAGTCGGCGGCATCGCGCTGCATCGCGGCGAGTCCATCAACGCGCTGTGGTTCATCACCGCTGCTTTGTGCATCTACGCGATCGCCTATCGCTTCTATGCGGCCTGGATCGCCGCAACCGTGCTGAGCATAGACCCCAGCCGCGCCACGCCCGCCGAGCGGTTGTCCAACGGGCGCGACTATGTCCCTACCCATCGCTGGATCGTGTTCGGCCATCACTTCGCCGCGATCGCCGGACCCGGCCCGTTGGTCGGACCGACGCTGGCGGCACAGTTCGGCTATCTGCCGGGCACGCTGTGGATATTGTTCGGCGCGGTGCTCGGCGGTTGCGTGCAGGATATGGTGACCTTGTTTTTTTCCATGCGCCGCAACGGCAAGAGCCTCGGTCAGATGGCGCGCGACGAGCTGGGGGCGATCGGCGGCAGCGCCGCGCTGATCGCCACATTCCTGATCATGATCATCCTGATCGCCGTGCTCGGCCTAGTGGTGGTGAACGCGATGAAGAACAGCCCGTGGGCGACTTCCACGGTGGCCGCGACGATCCCGATCGCGATGCTGGTGGGCTTGTACATGTACAAGCTGCGCCCCGGACAAGTGCTGGAAGGCTCGGCTCTCGGCGTGATTCTGTTGCTGCTCGCGGTGGCGGGCGGTGGCTGGATCGACCAGCAGGCAGGCCTGCGCGAACTGTTCAATCATCCCGGCCTGCCGCTCGCGTTTGCGGTGATAGGCTATGGCTTTGCCGCCGCGATCCTGCCGGTGTGGCTGCTGCTCGCGCCGCGCGATTATCTGTCCACCTTCGTGAAACTCGGCACGGTGGTGCTGCTGGCACTGGCCATCGTGTGGCTGCGCCCCGAGATCAAGATGCCGGCGCTAACGCAATTCGTCGATGGCAGCGGGCCGATCTTTGGCGGCAAACTGTTTCCATTCGTGTTCATCACGATCGCCTGCGGCGCGATTTCCGGCTTCCACTCGCTGATCGCGTCCGGCACCACGCCCAAGCTGCTATCCAATGAGCGCGACATCCGGATGATCGGTTATGGCGGGATGCTGCTGGAATCGCTGGTCGCGATCATGGCGATGATCGCGGCCACCGTGCTCGACCCCGGCGTGTATTTCGCTATCAACTCCCCGGCGGGGGTAGTCGGCAAGACTGCTGCCGAAGCAGTCGCGACCATTTCCGCCTGGGGCTTTCCGGTGACCGTCGAGCAGATGAGTTTGCTGGCGCAGCAGATGGGCGAAGCCACGCTGTTCGCGCGCACCGGCGGTGCGCCTTCGTTGGCGGTGGGCATGGCCAGCATCTTCGGCAGCGCGTTCGGCCAGGGGATGCTCGCGATGTGGTATCACTTCGCGATCATGTTCGAGGCGATCTTCATCCTCACCACGCTGGATGCCGGCACGCGCGTCGGCCGCTTCATGCTGCAGGACATGCTCGGCAATCTTTGGCCGGCGATGGGGCGCACCTCATGGTATCCCTCGGTGTTGCTGAGCAGCGGCCTGGTGGTGGCAGCCTGGGGATACTTTTTATATATAGGCGTGATCGACCCCAACGGCGGGGTGAATATCCTGTGGCCGCTGTTCGGGATTTCCAACCAGATCCTCGCCGCAATCGCGCTATGCGTGGCGACCGGCATCCTGGTGAAATCCGGCAAGCTCAGATATGCGTGGATCACCGTGCTGCCGCTGGTCTGGCTGGTGATCATCACCACCACGGCATCCTGGCAAAAGCTTACCGACAGCGATCCGCGCATCGGCTTCATCGCCGCCGCCAACAGCCTGTCAGACAAACTCGCGGCTGGCGCTCTGCCGCCGGACAAGGCAGCCGTCGCGCCGCAACTGATCTTCAACCAGCAACTGGATGCGCTGCTGGTGCTATTCTTCGTCGTGCTGTTGTGGCTGATCGTCGGCGACACGCTGCGCGTCTGTGCGCGCCATCTGCGCGGCAAACCGGTCCCGCCGGTCTGCGAAACTGAACACATCCCCACCAGGCTGGAGGAAGCATGGCAAAGAGACTGAATGAGGCTTTGCGCAAACTCTGGTGCGTGAGACGCACCCTACACCCGTTGCAATACTTCTGGCGCACCCTGCGTAGGGTGCGTCCCACGCACCATTCCCGTCACCCATACCACTATGCCTAACTACCGGCGCGCAAGCGCGAAAGGCGGCACTTATTTTTTCACCGTCACCACCCATCGGCGGCAACCGATCTTGACGGACGAACCAATGCGTGCAGCTTTGCGGAAAAGTATTGAGAATGCACGCCAGCGCTGCCCTTTCGAGATTGTGGCGTGGGTATTGTTGCCGGACCATCTGCATTGCATCTGGACGCTACCAGACGACGATGCGGATTTTTACAAGCGTTGGGGCATGATCAAACGGCAAGTCAGCCAGGACTGTGCTCAGCAATACCACCATCCGGAGTGGCAAAGCGCTTCCCGGCGCGGCCGTGGCGAAACAAGCTTGTGGCAGCGGAGATATTGGGAGCACCAAATCCGGAATGAAACAGACATGGCTCGCCACGTTGAGTATATTCATTGGAATCCGGTCAAGCACGGTTTGGTAAGGCAGGTATCCGATTGGCCGTATTCAACCTTTCATAAATACGTGGCACAGGGGATATACCCGATGGATTGGGCTGGAAATATTGAGGAGAAAGAGAATGAATCAGGGTTTGGTGAATAAATATTTTGTGCGGTGCGTGGGACGCACCCTACGCCCGTTGCAATACTTCTGGCGGACTCTGCGCCAACTCAGCGGCGACGACGGCTACGAGCGCTATCTGGCGCACCACGCTGCTGCTCACCCCGGCACCTCGCCGCTATCGCGCAGCGCATGGTTCGCGAACCGGCAACAGCAAAAATGGTCGGGCGTAAGCCGCTGTTGCTAAGGCGCGAAAAATTTGCGTAACACGCTATTTTCATGGATAATGCGCGCCCCTGTGAGTGCGTACACCCGCCGCACCAGACTACTAGCAAGGAAAGAAAATGAAAGCAGACATCCACCCGAATTACCAGGAAATCACCGTGACATGCAGTTGCGGCAACAGTTTCAAGACCAAGTCCGTGATGGGCAAGCCGGCCCTGAACGTCGAAGTCTGTTCCGAGTGCCACCCTTTCTACACCGGCACACAGAAGGTCATGGACACCGCCGGCCGCATCGACAAGTTCCGCCAGAAATACGGCACCAAAGCTGCGGCGTAGGAACTTCGCGCCACGGCTTTATCAAAAGGCAGCGTTTGCTGCCTTTTTTATTCGCGGCGACAATGCTCGGATAATTCATTAGAACCAAACCCCTCCCAACCTCCCCTTATCAAGGGATGAGCAGGTTTCGCTCTCCCCCTGACAAGGGGGAGAGCGTAGCGAGGGGGCATGGAGGGGGTTTGAGCTTAATGAACAATTTGGGTTAATCTCGTAGGGTGCGTTCCACGCACCCTTGCGCTATAAAAAAAGCAGCGACACGTCGCTGCACTCCAAAACTTAGGGTAGCCTGAGCATGTACTTCATAAAACCCACCGACCCCAATCCCATCACCCCCGCCAAGGCGGTGTTGCTCGGAATGCTGTGCCTGATCTGGCTGGGCACCGGGCTGGTCGGGCACGACCCGTGGAAACCGGATGAGGCATACAGCTTCGGGCTGATCTATTCGATACTGCAAAGCGGCGACTGGCTGGTGCCCATGCTGGCGGGCGAACCCTATATGGACAAGCCGCCGCTGTTCTATTGGACTGCCGCGCTGTTCGCCAAATTCTTCTCACCGCTGTTGCCGCTGCACGACGGTGCGCGTCTCGCCAGCGGCTTTTACACCGCGCTGACCCTGCTGTTCACCGGCCTCGCGGGCCGCAAGTTGTATGGCGAGAATCGCGGTTGGGCGGCGGCGATCATCCTGGTCGGCTGTCTCGGCATGCTGGTGCGGGCGCATGAGATGATCACCGACCTCGCGCTGCTCACCGGTTGCGCGATGATGCTGTACGGCTTTACGCTGAGCCAGGAGCGCGTCATGCGCGCCGGCATATTGATCGGCACCGGCGTCGGCATCGGCTTCATGGCCAAGGGTTTCATCGCGCCGGTGCTGTTCATTCTTATCGCCGCGCTGCTGCCCGCATTGTTTCAGAATTGGCGCGCGCGCAAATATTTTCACAGCCTCGCCCTCGCCGTCCTGTTCGCCGTGCCGTGGCTGACCATCTGGCCGCTGCTGCTGTATCAACACTCCCCGCAATTGTTCTCGGACTGGGCATGGGCGCACAACATCGGCAATTGGCTGGATTACGCGAAAGCCGGGCCGAGCATGGAAGCTTTCTACTATCTGGAGAGCCTGCCCTGGCTGGCGTGGCCCGCCCTGCCGCTGGCGTTCTGGGTGGTGTGGAAATCGCGCAAGCGCTTGGCTCAACGCGACGATCTGCAATTGCCGCTGGTCAGTTTCGCGGTGATGCTGGTCACGCTCAGCCTGGTGCCTAACATCAAGGAGGTGTATGCCTTGCCGATGCTGCTGCCAATAGTGCTGCTGGCGACCGCCTCGTTATCGATACTGAAACGCGGCGCGGCCAACGCGCTGGACTGGTTCGGACTGATGACCTTTGCGCTGCTCGCGATCCTGATGTGGTGGGGATGGGCCGGCTTGCTGCTCGACAACCAGGCCAAGATCACCCACTGGCTGAAAGATTATCAGCCGGGCTTCGACCCGGAAATGCAAACCGCGCCATTCGTCATCGCCATCATCGCCACCGTGCTGTGGCTGGTGCTGGTGTGGCGCGTGGGACGCTCGATGCGCCGCGCAGTGGTGAATTGGGCAGCCGGTGTCACGCTGATCTGGACGCTCGCGATGACGCTGTGGCTGCCCTGGCTGGACAGCGGCAAGAGTTATCGCAACATGGTCGCCGCGCTGAAACAGGCCATGCCGAAGAATCACCAATGCGTCGCCGGCGAATATCTTGGTGACGGGCAGCGTGCCATGCTGCATTATTTCGGCAACATCATCACGCGGCGCGATGCGAAACAGCGTTGTGACCTGCGCCTGATCCAGGGCGACAAATTATCCAAGCCGCTGCTCGACGAAACGCGCTGGAAAAAGATCTGGGAAGGCAGTCGCAAGGGCGACAAGAACGAGCACTACCGGCTGTATCAGCGGGTGGAGGAATCGTCAAAATAAAATACCGTAGGGTGCGTTCACGCACCATGGTGCGCAAAGCGCACCCTACAAAATAACTATTGGTTATGGCAAGTCGAGCACAAGGCACTGCCGGTATTTTTGACGCGCAAATAAACGTCGGCGGGCGCATCGGCGGGTAACGGCGTGGTGCCATGTTCGATGTGGCAAGTTGCGCACTCGATGGTCGCCTCACCGTTCACGTCATATAGCTGCACCTCGTTGCTATCGGGCTGGCCATTGCCGTTCCGGTCGAAGAACGTGATACCATCAATCTGACCATTCGGTGCTTTGAAATCATCATTGGCTGTCGAACCGGACGGGTAAGCGATGCCAACCGGATGGTGCGGTTTGGTATGCGCATAGATCAGGCTGAAATCATTGACCTCGGCACCGCCTGTGATGTCGTGACAATCCAGGCAAGCAAAATTCTGCGCGTGACCCAGGCTGGATACCCCAAGCAGGAGCACGTACAACACAAGCTTTAATCTTGGTAATCCAGTCATCATCAATTCCTCCTTCGCCGGGTTTGAAAACACTATACGCTTATAAAATTTGCGCCGCTTCCTCAAACTGCAGTCGCGGACTGCGCGGGAACAGCTTGCTGCTGTCGCCGTAGCCGAGGTTGATCAGGAAATTTGATTTGACCTTGCCATCCGGGAAGAATTCCCTATCCACTTTTTCGTTGTCGAAGCCGGACATCGGCCCCGCGTCGAGTCCAAGCGCGCGAGCGGCGAGCAACAGATAAGCGCCTTGCAGAGAGCCGTTGCGGAAGGCGGTGGCGGCTATCAGCGGCTGGTTGCCGGCGAACCACGAACGCGCATCGGCGGGCGGGTACAGCACCGGCAGTTTCTCGTAGAATTCAAGATCATAGGCGATGATCGCGGTGACCGGCGCGGCGCGGGTCTGTTCCACGTTGCCCGGCGCCATCGCGGTCAGCAAGCGCTGCTTCGCTGCCGCGCTGCTCACGAACACGAAGCGCGCCGGACAGCAGTTGGCGCTGGTCGGCGCCCATTTCATCAAATCGTAGATCTGGTGCAGCAGCGCATCGCCGACCGGCTGGTCCAGCCAGTTTCTGTGCGTATGCGCTTCACGGAACAGGATATCCAGGCTGCGGTCATCGAGTTGCATGGCTTTCTCCCTTATTGAGTTTATGGATGCCGTAGGTTGGGAAGTGGTAGGGTGGGCTTTGCCCACCATGTCGGGCAAAGCCCGACCTACGACCCAACAATCAAAACCGCCGGGGGTAGCCCGGCAGCTAGTCACTTTCTTTTGCTTCGCCAAAAAGAAAGTGACCCAAGAAAAGGCGACCCCGGTTTGCCGCCCCCTTCGGGGGTTCCCTCAATCAGACACAAACGAGCGGGGCTGCGCAACTCGACCTGGCGGGGCGCACACCCCGCGCCCCACTGCGGGACTCGAACAGTGCTCGCCTAAACCTCCGCTTCCTTGCGGCTGATCGAGGCGGCGCACAGGGGATGGAAAAGCGAAAAACCAAAACCTTAAAATCGTAGGGTGGGCTCTGCCCACCATGTCGGGCAAAGCCCGACCTACAAAAATCGTGCGCGCAGCGCACACAAAACCGCTTTGCTTCTTTTCCCCTGAGCGCCGCCGAGTAGCGCAGGCAGGTCAGGAGGTTTCTGCGAGGACTGTCTGAGCACGCAGTGCGAGTTCCGCAGCAGCCTGACCGGCCGAGCAACGCAGGGTACCGCGAAGCGGCGGCAAACCGGGGGCGACTTCTTTGGGTTACCTTTCTTGGCAAGACAAGAAAGGTAACTTGCTGCCGGGCAACCCCCGGCGGTTTTGATTTTCAGACAATCTTAACGGCGATGGGTATCACTGCGCTCAACCCATCCTACGCTTGCATCCGGGTTAGGTTGCATCTTTTCCCACCCCAGCAGCCCACAAAATTGGCTTGAACGTAGCAGCGTCATCTTCTGGCAATACGCCAATATCTTTGCGAATCACAAGTAAAAGCGCGGCGAGTAACTTGTCATGTTCCTCTCGGGAACGGCGCTGATTGGAAATGCTGGTCTCACTGCGATACGCGTTGAGCGCCGCAATGACGGGTTGAGGTGCAAATAGCAAAAGGTTGTTTGTGGTTTTCGCATACAGCCTATGACCCTCCGGCGTTGCATCACCTTCGATGATTCCACTCATGCTTTCAACGAAAGCCTTGTAATACGCGAGCTTCTCTTTTCGCCATTCAGCCTCTCGCTCTCTGCGTTTCGTGAACCAGTACGTGAGAGATGCAACTACAAGGCTTCCAAAGAACCCAATGATTGCTGTGATGAAAGCGGCACTCATGAATGTAACCTATCGCAACTTCGGCGTCGCACACACCACATCCGCATTCTGCCCCCGATTTCGCAACGCGTGATCCATCAGCACCAGCGCCAGCATCGCCTCCGCAATCGGCGTGGCGCGAATACCGACGCAGGGGTCGTGGCGGCCGTGCATCTCGACCATCACCGGCTCACCTTGCAGATTGATCGAACGGCGCGGGATGCGGATGCTGGAGGTGGGCTTGACCGCCAGGTGCGCGACGATGTCCTGTCCGGTCGAGATGCCGCCGAGGATGCCGCCGGCATTGTTGGACAGGAAACCTTGCGGGGTCAGTTCGTCGCCGTGTTCGCTGCCTTTCTGCATCACACAAGCGAAGCCCGCGCCGATCTCCACGCCCTTCACCGCATTGATGCTCATCAGCGCGTAGGCGATCTCGGCATCCAGCCGGTCATACACCGGCTCGCCCCACCCGACCGGCACGTTCTCTGCCACCACGGTCAGTTTCGCGCCGATGGAATCGCCGGACTTGCGCAGCGCATCCATGTAATCTTCCAGTGCCTGCACCACGCTGGCATCCGGCGCGAAGAACGGGTTGCCGTTCACCGCATCCCAGCTCTTGAACGGGATCTCGATCTCGCCGATCTGCGTCAGATAGCCGCGCACCACCACACCATAGCGTTCGTGCAGCCACTTCTTCGCGATCGCGCCTGCCGCCACGCGCACCGCCGTTTCGCGCGCCGAGGCACGCCCGCCGCCGCGATGGTCGCGGAAGCCGTATTTCTGGGTGTAGGTGTAATCGGCATGTCCCGGGCGAAAAGTGCTGGCGAGGTTGCCGTAATCCTTGCTGCGCTGGTCTTCGTTGCGGATCAGCAGCGCGATCGGCGTGCCGGTGGTCTTGCCTTCGAACACGCCGGACAGTATCTCCACGGTATCCGATTCGCGCCGCTGCGTGACATGGCGCGAGGTGCCGGGCTTGCGCCGGTCCAGGTCATGCTGGATGTCGGCCTCGCACAACGCCAGTCCCGGCGGGCAGCCGTCCACCACGCAGCCGAGCGCCGCGCCGTGCGACTCGCCGAAAGAGGTCACCGTGAACAAAGTGCCGAGTGTGTTTCCAGACATAGACTACCCCACCAGGATGATGCGCAAATGAGGTTGTCAGTTTAACATAGCCACCCCAACCCACCCCAGCCCTCCCTTGTCAGGGAGGGAGCCAGCACCTCCCCTGACAAGGGGAGGCCGGGAGGGGTTAAGATGCCGAACGGTTCCCACATTACCCAACATCACAGAGAGCACACCATGAAGGCAATTCTGATGACCAGCGCTGGCAGTCCCGATGTGCTGGCAATGTACGATGTCGAGAAACCCGAGCTGCCCTCGACGCACCATCTGCGCGTCAAGCTGGCCGCTGCCGGCGTGAATCCGCTCGATGCCAAGCTGCGCGCCAAGCCTGTTTATTATCCCGGCAAGTTGCCCGCGATACTCGGCTGCGATGGCGCAGGCATCGTCGAAAAGATCGGCAGCGCGGTGACGCGCTTCAAGGAAGGCGACAAGGTGTTCTTCTACAACGGCGGCATCGGTGACGAGCCGGGTTGCTACGCCGAATACACTACGGTGCATGAGGAGTACTGCGCGGCATGCCCGTCCAATATTGGTTTGCAGGACTGCGCCGGTTTGCCGCTGGTGCTGATCACGGCATGGGAAGCGCTGATCGAGCGCGCCAATCTGCAAGCCGGCCAGACCATTTTGATCCATGGCGGTACCGGCGGCGTGGGGCATATTGCATTGCAACTGGCCAACCATCTCGGTGCGCGAGTGGCTGTCACGGTCAGCGACGACAAGAAAGAAGGGCTGGCGCAAGGCCTCGAAGCGGAAAAGATCGTCCGCTACAAAGAGATGGATTTCGTGGTGGATGTGGTGGACTGGACCAAGGACAAGGGAGTAGACGTGGTGCTCGACACAGTGGGCGGAGATACTTTCTTGCGTTCATTCAATGTGGCGCGCATCGGCGGGAAAATTGTCACGCTGCTCGCCAACCCGCTTTCCGCCGAAGACGCGCAACTGGCGCGGCTGCGCAATCTGTCGATTTGCTACGAGCTGATGCTCACACCGCAATTGATGAAGCAGCACGATGAACGCATCCGCCAGCGCAAGATACTCGAGCAAGGCGCACAACTTGTCGAAGACGGAAAGATCGGCGTGCTGGTCTCCTACGCGCTGCCGCTGCAAGATGCCGCCGAAGCGCACCGCATCATCGAAAAGGGCAGCGTGTTGGGGAAGATCATTTTGACGATGGAGTAAACCCCCTCAGTCCCCCTTGTCAGGGGGAAGCCATGCTCCTCCCCTGGTTCTCCCCCTGATAAGGGGGCTGGGGGGTTGGGGAGGCTGGGAGGGGTTTAACCCTCCCTATTGCGCATGTGATCCGCCACCTTGGCGAACGCGGCAGACAGCTCCTGCCGCAACGCCACATCTTCCACCACTTCGCTAAGCGCCAGATCCATGCACAGCAGCCGCTGGTTATGCGCGGCGCCGATGCCGAACGGCAGATGGCGGCTGTGCAGCATCGGAGGCCGTATTGCTCCGCATACAACTGATGAAAAGAAACCGGAATTACCATTCACGGAACGAGAATCCCAGACCGAAGGTGTTCTGGCGATGGTTATAGTCAAGCAGGCTCTCGCCAAAACCGGAAGTCATCTGTATGTGCATGCGCGCCGCATTGCCGAATCTTACCGGTGTCGCCCAATCGATCTGCACAAAGCCACGATTAGCTGTCCTGCTTAGATTGTTGCGCAGCAGCATCGCGATGGCTTGCGTTTTATCCCTGGGCTCCCAGCGTATGACCAGATCGGCACGCCCGAGGTAATCGCTGATGTCTGGGTTGTCGTCTTTCAAAGGATGCTCCGGGATGCGCCGCCAGCCGCGCACCAGGATGGATGTCATGTCATTCCATTCCCAACCGCCGAGCAGATAGATCCGGTTCCAGCTGCGTGACTCCGGCAAGGGGCGGCCATTCGATTGATGCAGCCAGCCGAGATTGATGAGTTTCAATCCGGACGCATAGCCTGTGCCGAGGGTGGCGATCAATTCCGGCTCGTATATGGTTTCGCGGAACGGGGATGAGTTCCGGATGTTGAACACCTGCCAATTGGATTGTTGCGTGTACGCCCCCCACAAGCGGAAGGTTCTTATGCCCAGAAAATCTATATTGCGCTGGTTGCCTATGTCAGCCTTGAAACTCAACTGAAACTTGGCCTCCACAGCATCGATGTCATTGGGCGCAAGCGTATTATGATCGACCAGCGGCGAGCTGGGCTGGCGGTTGGGATTGCCGGTTTTCTTCACCAGCAGGTAGCTTTGCCGGTATGGCTGGAGCCGTCCCAATTTGCTCGGGTCCCGGCTGGACAGGTCATCCAGGTTCCACACCCTGGTCAGATACGAACGCTCGGCGTTGCGTGTTGCAGCGGCAGCGGGGATAGCACTTGCTTCAGCCTCCTCGTCGGAAACGATGTTTTCCTGGGGTGCAGGTGCAAGCGCGGACGCGGGAGCAGTCAACTGGTCGTAGCATTTCAGGCGCCCGGCATCATCGCCGGGATATTTTTGAGCGCATGGCAAGAAAATATCGCTTCCGGCATAGGCCGATTGGACAAGCACCAGGCAGAACAGAGCTGACCGCACAGCATCACTCGATATCAGAATATTGCGGTTTATGTTTAAGGCTATTTTCAAAGGCACCTCTGATAACCCGTATCTGCGAGCATCCACAGCGCCAACCTTATTTCAACCACCCTTTGTGCTGAAACAGCAAGAACGGCAGCACAACGGACAAGGCCATCAGCGACAGAGCGAACAGGTAGCCGTGCTCCCATTCCAGCTCAGGCATGAACTTGAAGTTCATCCCGTAAATCGACGCGATCAGGGTGGGCGGCAGCAACGCCACCGCAGCCACCGAGAACAGGCGCACGACCTTGTTCTGGTTGACGTTGATGAAACCGACGGTGGTATTCATCAGGAAGTTGATCTTGTCGAACAGGAAAGCGGTATGGCCATCCAGCGAATCGATGTCCTGCATGATCTGGCGCGCGTCATCAAGCTGGTCAGGCTTGAGCAATTTGCTGCGCATCAAAAACGAGATTGCGCGGCGCGTGTCCATCAGGTTACGGCGTATGCGTCCGTTCAGGTATTCGCTGTGAGCGATCTTTGCCAGCACCGTGCCCGCCTCCTTGTCGCCCAGCGTGGTATTGAGCACCTTGTTGCCGATGCTGCCGAGGTCGACATACACCTCTTCCAGAGTATCGGCGGAAAACTCCACATCGGAATCATACAGATCGATCAACACGTCCAGACTGTCTTCGACCAGATTGGGCTGTCCCTGGGTGCGCTGGCGAAACAACTGGAACAACGGCAAATCCTGATCATGCACGCTGAACAACACATTCCGCGAGAGTACGAAAGCGACGATCACGCTGAGCGTTCCGATTTCCTTGCCGTGCAAAAAATCAGAGCGCACATGCAGCTCCTCGTTCTCCTCGTAGAATCGCGCGCTCGCCTCTATGTCGCGCAAATGTTCGGGGTGCGGCAGCGTGATCGCAAATGTAGCGGTCACCCAGGCGCGCTCTTCTTCACTGGGCGCGATGATGTCCACCCAGATCGGTTTCCGGGTGGCGATCTCATCCGGCCGGATGCTGACCAATCGGCCGTGGTCCAAGGTAAAGATATTCAGCATGCATTCGCTCCTGTTGAAACTATTGAGGATTACATATTTGAAGACAGAGTCTCCGCATCTCGTAGGTCGGGCTACGCCCGACGCGGCGGGCAAAGCCCGCCCTACGGTAAATCACCTAACAGTCATGAATTATGTAAAGCTCAATAATAGCCATTCGACCATGCGATAGCCAAGCCTGTCCTGAGCCTGTCGAAGGATCGCTGGTTATGTTGCGGATGTTCGATGGGCGGCATTATCCATAAAACGGCGGGTTAAAACCACGGAATACACCGGATACACGGAAAAGACCATATCTGCCCAAGCCCAAATCGGCTGTAGTTCGTGGCTTGAGCCTTTCTGCTATTCACCCGCCACTGGACTTAACGGGAATCGCGCCAACACCCGATAACCAGCCAGGCCGTCCTGATTCACGGATTGCACCAGTGCGAAGTCGTTTATCTGCCAGCGTACCGGAAGCATCTCGGGTAATGGTGCATCTGTCCAGCGGGCGTTGCGCAATAGCGTGACATGCGGTTTGTAGGCCCGGATATCGAATTTGAAGCGATGCCTGATCAGGTTTTGCTCCAGCGCGCCGGCCAGTTGCGTCAACTGTTGCGGCAAGTGACTGGGCGCGGCATACACGATGTGATTATGCCCCCAGTAGCGCGCGTCATCGAAACACAGCTCGAAACTCTCCCCGCTCACCTCCTGCGCCGCCAATTGCAGCGCCTCAAGTCTGGACTGATCGATATCGCCGATGAACACCAGCGTGTTATGCAAGGTCTCGCCGCGCATCGCGCGGCCGCCGCACAATCTTTTCAGCGGTGTCTGCCACGCGGCCAGATGACTGCGTTCTGCGGCGTTCGGCCACAGCGCAAAAAATACCCGCGCGGTCGGATGATCGGTTCGATGGCTCATAGGACTGTCATTTTATCCTCATCTTTATCATGGTCGAGTGGTGCGCCGCATTCGGGTAAAATGCGCACCTTGTCGAGCCTGAGAACATCATGACCACACGTTTGCGCGAAATCCCTTATAACTACACTTCGTTTTCCGACCGCGAGATCGTGTTGCGCATACTCGGCAGCGAGGCGTGGGACATCATCAACACGCTGCGCGCGGAGCGCCGCACCGGCCGTTCGGCGCAGATGCTTTACGAAGTGCTGGGCGATATCTGGGTGGTGTCGCGCAACCCCTATCTGCAGGATGACCTGCTGGGCAATCGCAAACGGCGCGCCGCATTGATCGGTGCGCTACACCATCGGTTGAACGCGATCGATGAGCGCCGCCAGGCGAATGAAGCCGTTGAGCGGTTGCTCGGACTGGCCCGGACAGCAGTCGATCAATTCTCTGCCGAATTCGAGCAGACCCTGCAATTGCGCAAACGGGTGTTGCGCGTACTGGGCCGCATCACGCGCCGCGACAACATCCAGTTCGATGGCCTTGCGCGAGTTTCGCATGTGACTGATGCCACCGACTGGCGCGTTGAATATCCGTTCGTGGTGCTGCACCCGGATACTGAAGCGGAAATCGCGCCGCTGGTGCGCGCGTGCATCGAACTCGGGCTGACCATCATCCCTCGCGGCGGCGGCACCGGTTACACCGGCGGCTCGGTGCCGCTGGATAAATCCTCGGCAGTGATCAACACCGAAAAACTCGAGACACTTTCGGCGGCGGAGCATCTTGTTCTGCCCGGTTTGAACAAGCCCTATGCCACCATTCATTGCGGCGCAGGCGTCGTGACACGACGGGTGATGGACGCGGCGGAAGCCAGCGGTCTGGTGTTCGCGGTGGACCCCACCTCGGCGGATGCCTCGTGCATCGGCGGCAACGTGGCAATGAACGCCGGCGGCAAGAAAGCGGTACTGTGGGGCACTGCGCTGGACAACCTCGCTTCCTGGCGCATGGTCACACCCGACGGTCTGTGGATGGAAGTCGAGCGGCTGCATCACAACCTCGGCAAGATCCATGACGTCGCGGCAGCCAGCTTCCGCATCAGCCGCTTCCATGAGAACGGCAAGACTCCGGCCGGTGAGCCGGAAATCCTGACCATCCCCGGCACTGCGTTCCGCAAGACCGGACTGGGCAAGGATGTCACCGACAAATTCCTGTCCGGCCTGCCCGGCATCCAGAAGGAAGGCTGTGACGGCATCATCACCTCTGCACGCTTCATCCTGCACCGCGCACCCAAACACACGCGCACCGTGTGCCTGGAATTTTTCGGGCAGGTGCGCGAAGCGGTGCCGGCCATCATCGAGATCACCGAACTATTCAACAACCGTAGCGTTCACCCTTCACCCTTCACCCTTCACCCTTCTCCTGTTTTTTTGGCCGGGCTGGAGCATCTCGACGAACGCTATCTCAAGGCGGTTGGCTACGCCACCAAGTCCAAGCGCGGCACACGACCGAAGATGGTGCTGGTCGCCGACGTGGTGAGCGACGACGCGGACGCAGCCGCAGCCGCCGCTTCGAAGGTCGTGCACTTGGCCAACCTTCGCGGTGGAGAGGGTTTCATCGCCGTGTCCGCTGAGGCGCGCAAGAAATTCTGGCTGGACCGCGCGCGCACCGCCGCGATCGCCAAACACACCAACGCGTTCAAGATCAACGAGGACGTGGTGATCCCGCTGCCGCGCATGGGCGATTACTGCGATGGCGTGGAGCGCATCAACATCGAACTGTCGCTGCACAACAAGCTCAAGCTGCTGGACGCGCTGGATGAATTCTTCGCCGGTGAACTGCCGCTGTATTACCAGGATGACAAACAACTCGGCGATGCGGAACTGCTGGGTAATCGCGCGGACGAAGCCAGGCAATTGCTGGCAGAGGTGCGGAAGCGCTGGCAGTGGCTGAACGATAATCTGGATGCGCCGCTGGCGCAAACCCCTCCCGGCCTCCCCAACCCCCCAGCCCCCTTATCAGGGGGAGAACCAGGGGAAGAGTCTAGCTTCCCCCCTGACAAGGGGGGATTGAGGGGGGTTACGGTTTTCGACGCAGTCCAGCGCCACCAACTGCGCGCCTCCTGGAAACGCGAGGTGCGCGATGTGCTGCGCCAGATATTCTCCGGAAGCACCTATCAGCCCATCCTCGATCAGTGCAATGCCATCCATCAGAGCGTGCTGAAAAGCCGCGTATTCGTCGCGCTGCACATGCATGCCGGCGACGGCAACGTGCATACCAACATCCCGGTGAACTCTGACGACTACGAAATGCTGCAACAGGCCAATGCTGCGGTGAACCGCATCATGCAACTGGCGAAAGACCTGGGCGGGGTGATCTCCGGCGAACATGGCATCGGTATCACCAAATTCGATTTTCTTGAAGCAGATGAGATCGCCGCGTTCACCGCTTACAAAAAACAGATCGATCCTGAGGGTCACTTCAATAAAGGCAAGCTGCTGACCGGCGGAAATCTGGAGCGCGCTTACACGCCCAGCTTCAACCTGATGGAACTGGAAAGCCTGATCCTGGAGAAGAGCGAGCTGGGCGAAATCTCCGATTCGATCAAGGACTGCCTGCGCTGCGGCAAATGCAAACCGGTATGCAACACCCACGTGCCGCGCGCCAATCTGCTGTATTCGCCGCGCAACAAGATCCTTGCCACTTCGCTGCTGATCGAGGCGTTTTTGTATGAAGAGCAGACCAGACGAGGTGTTTCCATCCAGCACTTCGACGAGTTCGGCGATGTCGCCGATCACTGCACGATATGCCACAAGTGCCTGAATCCGTGCCCGGTGGACATCGACTTCGGCGATGTGTCGATCGGCATGCGCAACTTCCTGCGCAAGCAGGGCAAGAAGAAATTCAACCCGGTCACCGCGGCCTCTATGCTGTTCCTCAATGCCACCGACCCGGCCACGATCAAACTGGTGCGCAAGGTGATGATAGAGTGGGGCTACAAGGGGCAGCGCATCGGCTATCAGTTGGCCAGACGATTTGGTTTGCTGAAAGGGCAGACCACACGACCGCCTGCCACTGCAGGCGGCGCGCCGTTGAAATCGCAGGTGATCCATTTCATCAACAAGCCTATGCCCGGCAACCTGCCGAAGAAGACCTCGCGCGCCCTGCTCGATATCGAAGACGACAATGTCGTGCCCATCATTCGCAATCCGCGCAAATTGAACGAGGACAGCGAAGCGGTGTTCTACTTCCCCGGCTGCGGCTCGGAGCGGTTGTTCGGGCAAGTCGGGCTGGCGACGCAGGCGATGCTGTATGAGACCGGTGCGATCACCGTGCTGCCGCCGGGCTATCTGTGCTGCGGCTATCCTCAAAATGCCTCCGGGCAGGCCGACAAGGCCAACCAGATCACCACCGACAATCGCGTGTTGTTCCATCGCGTCGCAAACACGCTGAACTATCTCGACATCAAGACGGTGATCGTGTCGTGCGGGACCTGCATGGATCAATTGCTGAAATACCAATTTGACAAGATTTTCCCGGGATGCCGCCTGCTCGACATCCATGAGTATCTACTAGAGAAGAACGTCAAGCTTCAGGGAGCAGAAGGAATACGGTACATGTATCACGACCCTTGCCACTCGCCGATGAAGACCCATCAGCCGCTTAAAGTGGTGAGCGAACTGATGGGCACAGACGTGCCGCTCAACGAGCGCTGTTGCGGCGAAGCCGGCAGCTTCGGCGTGGCGCTGCCGCACATAGCCACCCAGGTACGTTTCCGCAAGGAGGAAGAAATGCGCAAGGGTGCGGACGCACTGCGCGCCGACGGCTTCAACGGCGAGGTAAAGATACTGACATCCTGCCCGGCCTGCCATCAGGGGTTGTCCCGCTATAACGATGACAGCGGCACCACGTCTGAATACATCGTAATTGAAATGGCCAGGCACCTACTCGGAGAAAATTGGCTGGCGGACTATGTCGCCAAAGCGAATAATGGCAGTATAGAGCGGGTGTTGCTGTAGGATTGAGGATCGTGGATTGAGGATTGAGAGAAAAACTAAAAGCGGCGTAGCGGATTTTCCTCAATCCTCAATCCTCAATCCTCAATCCTCAATCCTCAATCCTCAATCCTCAATCCTCAATCCACGATCCTGAATTATCCACCATGCTGACCCTACCCCTGGAACCGACTGACGACCTGGCCGATCCGGCTTTCAAGGATCCGGCCAGTTGCTCGGAATGGATGGCACAACTCCAGTTGACCAATCTGCAACCGGCTCACAGCCAATTGCTTGTCCAGCTCAACGAATTTAACCGCTACCCGATGCGCGGTCTGGATCGGATGAACACGCTGGAATTGCTGCGCGAGACCGTCAGCTATGTGCAGGATAATTACGCCAAAAAACTGATCGCCAAACCGCTGCCGCTGAATGAGAACGAGATGACGGTGTTCGTGGGCATCGCGCAACTCTGGCAGGCGCTGGTATTGGGCTATCAGCGCTGCCTGCAAGCCTGTATGGCCGGCGATAAACAGCTTGCCAGGCAGGGCGCATTGTTATGTCAACGCTGCCTGCTGTATAGCGGGCTGGCGATCTTTGAGCACTTGCGCAGTGGTTACGAATTCGATCCCAAACTATGGCATCAATTGCATGAGCTGTACGCGTTCGCCGAAGAGAACAAGCTGCAACTCGCTGAAGTCCCGGACCCGTTGAATGCCGCCCAACCGCGCAGCAGTTGCCAGAGCATCTATGTCAAAACCCTGCTTGCCTGTTATGCGCGTCCCGCCGAACTGAGCCGGTCGCAGCTGCAACTTCTGGATGGCTGGCTGTCACAATGGAGCAGCAATGTGGCCGTGGAGCGCAGCTATACCAGCAGCAGAGGGGACGCCCAGCCGCTCGCAACAGACTTGGCCAGCATGCATGGATTGCGGCCCGTCCAGCACATCACACACAGCGAGACCACTCGCTACATAGCGATGGTCCCCTTGAGCAAGCTGCTGCGCGTAAAGACGATACTGTTGCAGCAAGGCCAAACCCCGCAACAACTGAAACTTGGCGACAACTGCGTCGTCAATGACTGCATCGAGTTCCTCACATTTTTGCATCAGAGCTGGTGCGAAGAGCGCAACACGCGTTTTGGCGAACGGCATCAGGCCGCGCATCGAGCGCAGCTTTGCCACAGTCCGGAAGATATTTACGCGCATCTGTCCGGCCGGCCGTTCAAACAGTCCGGAAACTATGCTGCAAAAGATATCCTGTCACGCAGACAAACCGAGCCCATGATCAAAGTGTCGCCTGATTCCTCCAATCAGGCGCTGGTCGAAAAGGGATTCCCGCTGGAAACCTGGCAGTTGGAGAACGAAAGCATCCTGGGTGCGCGACTCACCCGCGAGGATATGTCCGGCGGGCGGCTGAGCTACAATCAACTGGTCGCATTGCGCCCCATCGACGCGCCGCCCTCCGTTCCTGGTGCCGCTGCGTGGATACTGGGCGCCACGACATGGGTGAACGTGACACGCACCGGGCATCTGCGTATCGGCGTGCGATACCTGCCGGGCGCTGCTGAAGCTGTCCGCATCCGCATCGCTGCGGCAGACGGCGGCGAAGCAGATAAATATTCCCCGGCATTCCTATTGCAGGCGGTTCCTGCGCTCAAGACCCCGCCCAGTCTGATCCTTCCGCGCGGCTTGTTCCAGCCGGATCGCGCGGCGGAGATCGTGCATCTGGACGCCGTAGATCAGCAGGTAAAAATGGGCTTCTGCGTGGAGCGCGGAGTCGATTACGAGCGCGTCAGCTTTACACTGGTATGACATAAAACATAGGACTGAGGATCGAGGACTGAGGACTGAGCTAAAAACAGGGCAGTGGGTTTTTCTCAGTCCTCAGTCCTCAGTCCTCAGTCCTCAGTCCTCAGTCCGCTTTTACCAGCCTTCTGACCGGGAACACCAGAGAAAATGTGCTGCCCTTGCCCTCCTCGCTGAATATTTCAAGCCTGGCCTGGTGACGCATCGCGATATGTTTGACGATCGCCAGACCCAGGCCTGTCCCACCCGTTTCCCGCGAGCGGCTGCGGTCCACCCGGTAAAATCGTTCGGTCAGACGCGGAATGTGCAGTGCGGCGATGCCGATACCGCTGTCCTGCACCGAGAAAACCGGCTGCCCGCCCCGTTCGAACCAGCGCAGCGTGATCGACCCGCCCTCCGGCGTGTAGCGGATCGCGTTGCCGAGCAGATTGTCGAACGCGCTGCGCAATTCTTCACGATTGCCCGACATCCTCGTGCTGCCCTCCACTTCCAGGTGCAAGACATGCTTTCCACCGCTGAGTAGCATTCCCCCCTGATAGACCTCATTGAGCAGAACACCGATGTCAACCATCTCCTCGCGCAACGGATTCTGGTCATTTTCCAGGCGTGACAGTACAAGCAGATCGGCAACCAGATTTTCCATGCGCCTGGTCTGCTCGGCCATCAGCCGCAATGCGCGCTGTGCGCTTTCCTGGCTGAGATCGGGCATGTCCTGCAAATTCTCGACGAAACCGTTCACCACGGTCAGCGGGGTGCGCAACTCGTGCGACACATTGGCGACAAAATCCCGGCGCATGCCTTCGATGCGCTCAAATTGTGTGATGTCGCGACTGATCAGCAATCGCTTGTCCCCGCCATACGGAATGAGTTTGATGGACAACACCAAGTCATCATGGCGTGCCGGGCGCATCATCAACGGCTTGCTGAAATCCGATTCATGGAGATACTCGATGAACTCCGGTTGCCGTACCAGATAGGTGATGTCCTGCATGACGTCCTGCTCGGCATCAAGGTCGAAGTGCTGCTGGGCGATCGGGTTGAACCATTCGATGCGATTCGCGTCGTTCAGGATTGCCACTCCCTCCGGCAGCGCGGCTGTGGCTTGCTCCATGTGCTGCAATTCGGTCGCCAGTTTTTGCTTGGTCTGGTTATGCTGTTTGACCATCTTGTACAGATGCGAGAACACATCATCCCAGATGCCCCCTGCTTCCGGCATGGTTTCAAGACGCGCATCATTCAGCCATATCCCCAGCTTGTAGAGTTGCCATGCATGGCGCGCCATCACGGTCAGCAGTGCCAGCAGCATGAACAGCAGCGCATACGAAGCCGAGAACACGCCCCATAACAGCAACGCGAACAGCGCGCTGAATACGATGGGCAGACTCAAGCGAAACCAGAAATCCTGCAAAAAAAGCTCCTTATAAATTTGCCATCAAATTTTGGAGTGCGGCGACGTGTCGCCGCTTTTTAAAAGCGCAGACATGCCTGCGCACTCCATATCGCTGCCGCGCACTTATTGAGGATTACATATTTGAAGACAGTGTCTCCGCATCTCGTAGGTCGGGCTACGCCCGACGCGGCGGGCAAAGCCCGCCCTACGGTAAATCACTTAACAGTCATGAATTATGTAAAGCTCAATAATTAATCGAAAAGCGATAACCGCTGCCGCGCACGGTTTGGATCAGGCCATCCATCCCGGCCGGTTCCAATGCGGCGCGCAAACGGCGAATATGCACATCCACGGTGCGTTCCTCGACGAACACCTGCGTGCCCCATACCTGATCGAGCAATTGCGTGCGGCTATACACGCGCTCCGCATGGGTCATGAAAAAATGCAGCAGACGAAACTCCGTCGGTCCCAACTCCACACTGGAACCTTTTGCAGTCACGCGATGCGCCGCAGGCGACAACTCCAGCCCGCCCGCCGCCACCGTTTCATCCAGCATGGCCGGAATATGACGGCGCAAAACCGCGCGTATCCGTGCCATCAACTCTCGGGGAGAAAACGGCTTGGTGATGTAATCGTCCGCGCCGGACTCCAGCCCCAATATCTTGTCGCGCTCATCACCGCGCGCGGTCAGCATGATGATGGGGATATCCTTGCTGCGCGCATCGGCACGAAATTGTTTCGCCAGAATCACACCGCTGGTGTCCGGCAACATCCAGTCCAGCAGGATCAAGTCCGGCACATTGCTGCGTATCTGTTGCCACGCGCTATCCGCATCTTCGGCACGCAACGCCTGAAATCCCGCCTGCATCACATTGAACGCCAGCAATTCCTGGATAGCCGGCTCGTCTTCCACGATCAAGATCTTTGCACTCATCATCACTCCTTCATTCTATACACAGCGATGGGTTGCGAGGATATGAAGGAATTGTGACAGGAAGATGACACGCGCTAAGTTTTGGTATGCGCAGCATGATGGCTGCGCATCATGTTGGGCAGCAGCGAACCGGCCAGCATCCCGGCCACACTCATCAGCAAGCCGACCAGTTGCGGCGGCCAATAGGTGTCCGGCTGAAGGATCTCCATGGCCATCCACGAGATCAATCCCATCGCAATGGACAGCAGCGCGCCCTGATTGTTGGCGCGCTTCCAGTACAGGCCGAACGCAAGCGGCACGAACGCCCCGACCAGCGTGATCTTGTAGGCGTTCTCCACCATGTGGAAGATGCTCGATTCCGAATTCAGCGCGAACCACAGCACGAAACTGCCGAAGGTCAGCACGATGATGCGCATGGTGCGCAGCATCTGCTGATCGCCCATATGCTTGAACGCGATATGCTTGAGGATGTTTTCGGTGAACATTACCGAAGGCGCGAGCAAGGTGGCGGATGCCGTGCTCATGATGGCTGACAGCAAGGCGCCGAAGAACAGCACCTGCGCGACAAGTGGCGTGTGATTCATGATCAGGCTGGGCAGCACCATCTGCGGGTCGCTCTCGGTCAGTTCACTGAAGAACTTCGGATCGATCAGCGTCGCGGAATAGGCCAGGAACATCGGCACGAAAGCAAAGGCGAAATACAACACACCCCCCAGCACCGTGCCGCGCACCGCGGTCTTCTCGTTCTTCGCCGAAGTCATGCGCTGGAACACATCCTGTTGCGGAATGGATCCCAGCATCATGGTCAGCAATGCGCCGGCGAACGGAATCCACACTTCGATGCCGCCGCTGGGAAACAACTGCAACTTTCCGGAAGTCTGCGCATGGCTGACCACATGGCCCACCCCGCCGGCATCATCGCTGATCAACACGGCGATCAGCAGCATGCCCGCCATGATCACGGTCATTTGCACGAAATCGAGCAGCGCGATAGACCACATCCCGCCAAACATGGTGTAGGCCAGCACGATGGTCACGCCGATGAACATGCCAGCCTGGTTCGAGATCGCGCCATCGCTCACCACGTTGAACACCAGTCCGAGTGCCGTCACCTGCGCGGCCACCCAGCCCAGGTAGGAGATCATGATGCACAAGGTCATGATCAATTCTACCGTGGGGTTATAACGGGCACGATAATAATCGCCGATGGTGAGCAGATTCATCCGATATAGCAGCGGCGCGAAAAACATCCCGGCGATGATCAGACACATGCTGGCGCCGAACGGATCGGCGACCACGCCGCCCAATCCCTCCTTGACGAACACCGCGGAGATTCCCAGCACCGTCTCTGCGCCGAACCAGGTGGCAAATACCGTTGCGGTCACGATCGGCAAGGGCAGATTGCGCCCGGCCACCACGAAGTCCCTGGAATTGTGCACGCGCGTCGAGGCATACAGGCCGATGCCCACGGATAACAGCAGATAAAGAATGACGAACCAGATCAGCATGATGGACATCCCCCCTCAAAATCCAAATGATTGAATCGCAGTGCGGCGGATTTTAGCAGCCTTGTGCAAAATCGTGACAAACAAAAAGCCACCGAAAGGTGGCTTTTTGCATATATTAAGGTCAGGTGAATTTAACGAGTGCCTCTAAAAATCCAAAGTTCGCCCAAATGCAAGGCGTGGAAAACGAAGTTTCAGTATAGGGTAACCTTTAGGTTGGCCGGAACTAAAAAATTTGCGAGCATCCGCTTTGCGGATTGCCTGCATACCCCACTTCGCAGCGCCGCATATGGGGTATATGTAAGCAAGAAATTTTTTGCGAGCATCCGCTACACGGATTGCCTGCTTACCCCTCTGCCGCAACGCAGCATAACCAGCCACTTGGTTGCCGTTGTTTGGCAACTTAGTGGAATGGCTAGTTGTTCTATCAGTTGGGATGGAATCTGGATTTTTAAAGTTCTTTGGCGTGGCTGGCCAGATACTTCGCCACCCCTGCTGTAGAAGCATCCATACCTGCCTTGCCCTTGCTCCAGCCTGCCGGACATACTTCGCCGTGTTCCTCGGTGAATTGCAGCGCGTCCACCATGCGCAACATCTCGTCGATGTTGCGGCCCAGCGGCAGATCGTTCACCACCTGATGGCGCACCACACCGGCACGGTCGATCAGGAAAGAACCCCGGTAAGCCACTCCGCCGTCGGCTTCCACGTCGTAAGCCTTGCAGATCTCGTGTTTGATGTCGGCCACCATCGGGTAGCGCACTTGCCCGATGCCGCCCTTGTCGACAGCGGTATTCTTCCAGGCGAAGTGGGAGAATTGCGAGTCTATCGAAACACCGATCACCTCCACATTGCGCTTCTTGAATTCATCCAGCCTGTGATCGAAAGCGATCAGCTCGGAAGGGCAGACAAAAGTAAAATCCAGCGGATAGAAAAAAATCACGGCATACTTACCGGTGATATGTTTCTTCAGATTGAACGTTTCGTTGAAATCGTTGTTGCCCATCACGGCAACAGCGTTGAAATCGGGGGCGGCTTTGCCGACGAGTACAGCCATGTTCATCTCCTAAGGTTTATTGGTGCTGGGCTGCGCAATTTAGACTTTTGCCATCGTCGCGTCAACCTTCTGCGGGAAGTGGCTTTGATTTTCGCAGTTTTGCAGGGTGCGTTCCATGCACCGCCTTTGATACAACGATGGTGCGCAGAACGCACCCGATATTTCGCTTTTTTATTGTGAAATGGAATTACTCATCACCAACCATCGCAAACTGGATGCGGTGCAACTGCGCATACACTCCGTTCCTGGCAAGCAGCTCACGGTGGGTGCCGACCTCGACGATCTCGCCTTTTTGCAGCACCACGATGCGATCCGCCTTTTCGATTGTGGACAGGCGATGCGCGATGACCAGCGTGGTGCGGCCTTGCATCAGGGTCTCCAGCGCGGCCTGCACATGGCGTTCGGATTCGCTGTCCAGCGCGGAGGTCGCTTCATCCAGGATCAATATCGGCGCATCCTTGAGGATGGCGCGCGCGATGGCGATGCGCTGGCGTTGTCCGCCGGAAAGGCGCACACCTTTTTCGCCGACCAGCGTCTGCAAACCCTGCGGCATGTCGCGGATGAATTCCATCGCATGCGCGGCCTGGGCGGCGGCGATGATTTCCGCTTCGGGCACCTCGCGCATCTGGCCGTAAGCGATGTTGGCGGCAACGGTATCGTTGAACAGCACCACTTCCTGGCTCACCAGCGCGATATTGGCGCGCAGGCTGGCCAGCGTGAGATCGGCAAGGTCATGCACATCCAGCGTGATGCGGCCGCTGCCCGGCGAATAAAAGCGCGGCACCAGATTCGCCAGCGTGCTCTTGCCGCTACCGGATGCGCCCACCAGCGCGACCGCCTGCCCCGCCGGGATTTCCAGGCAGACATCGCGCAACGCCAGCCGGTCATCCTGCTGGTAGGACAGGCTCACATGCTCGAATCCTATCCGGCCGTTGGCGCGGCCTATCGCGGTCTTTCCGGTATCGATCTCGCTGTGCGTGTCGAGCAACTCGAATATGCTTTCCGATGCCGCCAAACCGCGCTGCATGAATTCGCTGACGCTGGTGATGCGCTTCAGCGGTGCGGTCAGCATCAGCATGGCCGCAACAAAAGAGAGGAACCCTCCGACCGTGGTCACATCGCTGCGCGTCTGCACGGTAGCGAGATAGATGATCACAGACAGCGCCACGGCGGCGATCATCTGCACGATGGGCACGTTGGCCACCGCCGCCGCCGCTTGCTTCATGGCATAACGTCGCACCCAGTTGATCTCCTCATCGAAGCGTTCGGATTCGTAGCGCTGCCCGCCGAACAGCTTGACCACCTTGTGCGCGGTGACGCTTTCCTCGATCACCTGGGTTATGCTGCCCATCGCGCGCTGCGAGTCGCGGCTGGAAGTGCGCAAACGGCGATTGATGGTGCTGATGACCAGTGCGACGACGGGCGCGACCACCAGCGAGAGCAGCGTCAATTTCCAATCCAGGTAGAACAACCAGCCGAGCAAGCCGATGATGATGATGGAATCGCGGATGGTGATGGTCACCACGCTGGTGGCGGCAGCGGTCACCTGCGTCACATCGTAAGTGAGCTTCGAGATCAACGAGCCGGTGGCGTGGTCATCGTAGAAGCGTGTGGGCAGCGAGAGCAGTTTGCGGAACATCTCGGCACGCAGATCCATCACCACTTTGTTACCCACCCAGTGAATGGCGTAGGAGCCGAAGAAACCCGAAACGCCGCGCACAAAAAAGATGACCAAGATAAAGATCGGCGTCCAGCGGATGATCGTGTCATCCTTGTGCACGAAGGTCCCGTCCAGCATGGGCTTCAGCAGAGCCGGCAACAGCGGTTCGGTGGCCGCGGTCACAGCCATGCCGAGTATGGACAGCGCAAAGACACGCCAGTAGGGTTTGACGTAGCCGAGCAGGCGCAGATAAAGCCGTGAGCTAGTCATGATGCATGGGTCATATTCAGGGTGCGCACTCCATCAGAAAAAATATAGTACACTGCGCACAGGTGCGATTAGCAACAACATCAAGGCCGCGCTTTCCACCAGTTCCACGCCCGCTCCCAAAGTATCACCGGTCATACCGCCCAATCGCCGCAGCAGGAATTGTTGCCATAGCCAGACCAGCAATGGCACGAATAAAAGGATGGGTGCTATCAAGCTGCACAGTGCCAGCACCCCGCCCCACAGCCACAGCGCGCTGCCCTTAACCTGATCGCCGAAACGTTCGCCCAACCCAGCCTTAAGCGAGGGCAAGCGTGCCCAAGCCAACGTACCCCAGCGTGCCCAAGCCGGAATCAGCAGCAATGCCCAATACTGCCCGCCTCGCGCCAACAACATCAGCAATACCAGTTTGACCATGAGTTGCAGCGCCAGACTGATCACACCGAATGCCCCCAGGTGCGGATCGGCCAGCACGGCGAGGAAGCGCGCGCGGTCGCGGTGGGACGCACCGAGCGCATCTGCCAGATCGGCCAAGCCGTCCAGATGCAACGCACCGGTGATTCCCACCCACAGCAATAACGTCAACAGCGCGCCCAACCACGGATCGATGCGACTACCCAACCACAATGTGCCTACAAGCAGCACACCGATCAACAAGCCCACCAGCGGAAACCAGTATGCTGTGCGTGGCACTTCCGTCGCGTCAAAGTCGCGTAATTGCGGTGTAGGCAGCCGCGTTAGGAATTGAATCGCAAAAATAAAACCGCGCATGTCAGTTTAGAGAAAGCAGAAAAGGCAGGTGTCCATCCAGCCACGAAACACGCAGGCAAGCGGCTTCTGGCAAGGCGATCTTAAACACTTGCGCGGGAGTGAAAGCAAACAGCTCCATCAACAGCGCGCGCATCACCCCGGCATGGGTGACCAGCAACCGATTTGCGCCGATGTCCTGTGCCATCCAGCGCTGCCACCCCTGCGCGACACGGGTGCGCAATGATGCCAGCGATTCGCCATTGGGTGGAGCCTGTTCGCCGAAGCCGGCGAAAAATGCCTGATACGCATCGGGGTCGCATACGGATGCTTCATCCGGTGTCAGCCCTTCCCAGTTGCCAAAGGCCAGTTCGCTGAATGCGGGCATCACCTGCAATGGCACGCCGCATTGTGCAGCCAACGGGGTAGCGAAGCTATGGCAGCGGCGCAGCGGCGAGGTAGCAATCGCATCGAATCTTTCCTCGGGATAGCGCCTCAGCGCCTGTTGCATTTGCGCCGCGCCTTGCGCGCTGAGCATGTCGTCCTGCGCACCGCGAAAAATATGCGCGCGCCCCTCCACCGCACCATGGCGCAAGATGGTCACCAGAATTGGCTCAGTCTTTTTCACTGACTCCCGCTTCCGCAAAAGTCGCCATGCCGTTGTGCAGGGCGCAAGCCAATTGCAGGATAGGCACGGCGACAGCCGCCCCACTACCTTCGCCCAAGCGCATGCCTAGTTGTAACACGGGTTGCGCGTCCAGTGCGTCCAGTACGCGCTGATGTCCCGGCTCGGCTGACGTATGGCCGAACAGCAACCAGCTGCGCACGGCAGGGTTGATGCGCACGGCAGCCAGCGCGGCGACCGAGCTGATGAATCCATCCACCAGCACAGGTAAATCTTGTTGAGCGGCGGCGATATATGCGCCGCACAATCCGGCAATTTCAAAACCGCCGACATGGCGCAGAGCCGCCAAAGGATTGGCGTGACTCAGGTGATGCAACGCAATCGCCTGCTCGATCACACGCGCCTTATGCGCAACCCCGCTGCTATCCAGCCCGGTGCCGGGTCCGGACAACAACACAGGCGCAATTTGCAACAATACGCAGCCGATAGCACTGGCCGCAGTCGTATTGGCGATGCCCATTTCGCCACCGATAAATAATTGCGCGCCACTTTGTTTAGCGCGCAGCACCGCATCACGCCCGCTTTGCAACGCGGCTGCCAACTGTGTTTCGGTCATCGCCGCCTGTTGCAAAAAATTCGCCGTGCCTGCGGCGATGCGTTCATCGCGCACACCGGGCAGCGCTTCCACAACTGATACCGTACCAAGGTTGATGACTTCCAGCGTGGCACTCAATTGTTTGGCCAGCACGCTGATCGCCGCACCGCCTCGCGCAAAATTGCGCACCATCTCCGCCGTCACGGCCTGCGGGAAGACCGACACGCCTTCTGCCGCCACTCCGTGATCGCTTGCAAATACACTGATGTGGATGCGCTGAAGTTGTGGACGCTCCACGCCTTGCAGCGCCGCAAGTTGCACGGCGATGTCTTCCAGGCGCGCCAATGCGCCGGGAGGCTTGGTCAGCTGTCCTTGACGGGCCAGTGCCGCAGCGCGCGCAGCTTCATTCGATGCAGCACAAGATGCTCTTGTCCATTCCATTCAATTTCCCTTCACGATGAGTGGCAGTCCTGCCACAGTTAAATATATTCGATCACATACTTGAGCCAGTTGCTGATGCAGCCGCCCCGCCTCGTCGCAATAACGCCGCGACAATTCGCCCATGGGCACGACACCCATATTGGTTTCGTTGCTGACCAAAATGATCTGTCCGGGCAAGCGCGGCAGCACTTCCAGCAACGCGGCGCACTCGCTGCGTAGCTCCTGTTCGCTTGCATCGCATAGCAATTGCGTCAACCACAGCGTCACGCAATCCACCAGCACGCAACGCTGCACTGTTGCCTCCCGCTGCAGGACTTCAGCCAGATTCCGGCCTGCCTCGACCGAGAGCCAGCTATCCGATCTGCGTGCCTGATGTTCGGCCACGCGCCGCTGCATCTCCACATCGCGCACCTGTGCGGTGGCGACATAGACCACCTGCAAGCCGGAGGCCAGCGCATGCTGTTCCGCCAGGCGGCTTTTGCCAGAACGCACACCGCCCAATATCAGTTCGCGCATGACATCTCTTCCAAAGTAAATAATTCCCGCAACTGCGCGGTATCCAGATATTGCTCCACTGCATCGGCGAGCCGCTCCAGATCGGCTTCGCGGCGCGCACGATAATCCAGCGTTGTCGCCTCGCGCAGCCCGGCCCAGCGCAACAGCGCGTCGGTCGCGGCGCTTGATTCGAACAGGCCATGCAGATAAGTGGCGAAGATTTGCCCGTCGCTGGAAATTGTTCCGTCTGCGCCGTGCTCAAGCTGCACTGCCGGATGCTGCAGCGCATGGCCCGCCGAAACCCCCGCATGTATCTCGTAGCCTGACACCGGCGCGCCTTCCAGCATCAGCGTGCCGCGCACATTGCGCAGTTGTTTTTCCGCTTGCAGCGTGGTGCTCAGTTCCAGCAATCCCAGCCCGATACTGCTGCCGGCTTCGCCTTCCAGCCCGAGCGGATCGTGAATCGACCGCCCCAGCATCTGCAAGCCGCCGCAGATGCCGATGAGTTTGCCGCCGTAGCGCAGATGATGTCGTATCGGGGCTTCCCAGCCTGCCTTGCGCAGGCTGTCGAGGTCGCCGCGCACCGCCTTGCTGCCCGGCAAGATGATCAAATCGGCGGCGGGAATAGCCTCGCCCAGCGCGACAAAACTGAACTCGATTTGCGGATGCAAGCGCAGCGGATCGAAGTCGGTGTGATTGCTGATGTGCGGTAACACCGGCACGATGACGCGCAGCTTGCCGCCCCCTCTGATGAAACAACTAGCCATTCGACTAGGCTGATCAACTACGTCAGCCAAGTCGCTGGTTATCCCGCAGGCGGGAGAGGGTTGGGGTGAGGGTTGATGAGCGAAGAGCGCAACCGGTAGCGCATCTTCCGCCTCCAGATGCAGCCCATGCAGATAAGGCAGCACGCCGAGCACCGGCTTGCCGGTATGCTGCTCCAGCCAATCCAGACCAGGCTGCAACAGCGCCAGATCGCCGCGAAAGCGGTTGATGACGAAGCCGACTACACGCGCCTGTTCGCTCTCGCTCAACAACGCCAGCGTGCCGACCAGGTGCGCGAACACGCCGCCACGGTCGATATCGGCGATCAGAATCACCGGGCAATCTACCGCTTCGGCAAAGCCCATGTTGGCGATGTCGCCCTCGCGCAGATTGATCTCGGCGGGACTACCCGCGCCCTCCACGACGATGACCGGATACTGCGCGCTCAGGCGCTGGTGCGACTCCAGCACCGCGTTGCGCACCGTACTTTTGTATTGGTGATATTCCAGCGCGTGCATGTTGCCGACCGCATGCCCGTGGATGATGACCTGCGCGCCGGTATCGCTGTTCGGCTTGAGCAGCACCGGATTCATATCGGTGTGCGGTGCAAGGCGCGCGGCTTGCGCCTGCACTGCCTGAGCGCGCCCGATCTCGCCGCCGTCGCTGGTGACCGCGCTGTTCAACGCCATGTTCTGCGGCTTGAACGGCGCGACGCGCACGTCCTGCCGCACCAGCCATCGGCACAATGCCGCGACCAGCGTGCTCTTGCCCGCATCGGAGGTGGTGCCCTGGACCATTACCGTGCGCGCAGTCATCGCTCGATCATCCCTAACGCTTGCGTCAAACGCGCCCATAGCATCTCATCGCGTGGCAGTCCAAAGCGCAGGCTAGATGGCGTATCGAACAAGCGCGTCAGAATGCCTTGTTGTGCGAGTTGCTCATGCACGCTTGCGGCATCCTCACAGCACACCCATTGAAACAGCGCGCAGCCGCCGTTTGGCGCCAAACCGGAGGCTCGCAGCAAATCCGCCAAGCGTTGCGCTGCCAGCGGCAGAGCCTTGCGAGCAGTGTCTTGCCAAGCCGTATCGCGCAATGTCAGTGTCGCCACATAGCGCGACGGCGCAGCAATCGTCCACGGCCCCAGCAACTCGGCAAGCGGCTGCAACACAGCCTGTTCCGCCAACACGAAACCGACTCGTGTCCCGGCCAGCCCGAAAAATTTTCCCAATGAACGCAGCACGATCAAACCGGGGCGCGGGTAGGCAGCCGCGAGGCTGTGTTCTGGCATGGCGTCGATGAATGCCTCATCCACTACCAGCCAGCCGCCGCGCACTGCTAGTTGCGCATGCAGGCGCAGCAATTCACCTACGCTAATAAGATTGCCGGTCGGGTTGTTAGGATTGACGATGACTACGACTTGCGCGGCTGGGCCGGCTTGCATAATCGCTGTCGCAGCCACGCTGATAACCTGATGGCCGTGGCGCTGCCATGCATGCGCGTGTTCCGCGTAACTGGTCGCCACCAGCGCCACTTGCGCAGGCGGGCGCAACATCGGCAGGGCCTGAATCGCCGCCTGCGACCCTGCCACCGCCATTAATTGTGATGTGCCGTAATAACCTCGAGCTGCGTCGTTCAGCTCATCGTCATCCTGCGGCAGGCGCTGCCAGATATCGCCCGGCACGACGGTCACCGGCCAGCCATTCGGGTTGATGCCGGTGGACAAATCCAGCCAGTCCTCCTTGGCGATTCCATATTGCCGCGCTGCGCGGCGCAGCCTGCCGCCGTGCTCAAGCATGTTGCCACCCTGAAGTTAACAGCGCCACCAACGCAATGACAGCCAGCCAAACATACAGAGCATGGCGCACCAGCCGTATAGCGCGCGCAATGTCGGAAGCTTGCGCCGCATTGCCCACACCCAGCACAGGGCGCGCCTCGCTCACTCCGTGATAATTTGCCGCCCCGCCCAACGTCACCATCAGGCTGCCTGCGCCGCTCGCCATCACCGGCCCAGCGTTCGGGCTGTCCCAGGCATGTGCCTGTTGCCGCCAGCAGTGCAGCGCAGTACGTGTATTGCCGAGCAGCGCATAGGTGAGCGCGGTGAGGCGCGCCGGGATGAAATTCAGCACATCGTCCAGACGCGCCGCCACCCAGCCAAAATAGTTATAGCGCGCATTGCGGTAGCCCCACATCGCATCCAGCGTATTGCTCAGGCGATACAGCAGCGCGCCCGGCGCTCCCGCGACAACGAACCAGAACAGCGTGCCGAATACCGCATCGCTGCCGTTTTCCAGCACTGATTCCACTGTGGCGCGTGCCACGCCGGACTCGTCCAATTGGCCGGTGTCGCGGCTGACCATCAAGCTCAACTGACGGCGCGCATCCGGCAAATTTCCGGCAGAAAAAGCGTCAGCCACGCGCTCGGCGTGCTCGCGCAGGCTGCGCGGTGCGATGGCGAAATACAGCAGGGCTATGGAAAATAGCATGCCGAAAATTGCAAATTGTTGCAGCAGCGACGCGAGTGCTACGAGCGGAATCAGCAACACAAACACTGCGGCGATGCCGCGCAGGTAGTGCGCGGCGGGAGCGGCATCCGCAGCACCGTAAAATATGTTCTCGACTCGCCGCGCCAGATTGCCGAAGCCAACCAGCGGGTGAAAACGGCGCGGCTCGCCCAGCAATCGGTCGAGCAATACCGCCGCAAGAATCATCAGCGGTATTGTCAGATGATTAAAAAATTCCAATATCTGCATTTATTAAATCAGGAACCAAAATGTAGGTCGGGTTAGCGCAGCGTAACCCGACAACGTCATATACATATCACGTCGGGTTACGCTGCGCTAACCCGACCTACGTCTGCTGCATCACAAAGCAATCAAAGGATGCAGTGCAAACAGGATTACAGCTCAATGCCTTTTTGCGCCTGTATTCCGGCATCAAACGCATGCTTGATCGGGCGCATTTCCGTGACGGTATCGGCGAATGCTATCAGCGCATCGGGCGCGGCGCGGCCGGTCAAGACCACATGCTGCATCGGCGGGCGGTTACGCAAGGCTTCCAGCACTTGCTCGACATCAAGGTAATGCAGCTTCAGTGCGATGTTGATTTCGTCCAGCACCACCAGCGCGATTTCCGGATTGCGCAACATGCTGCAAGCCGCATCCCATGCGGCTTCCGCCTTTGCGATATCGCGTTGCTTGTCCTGCATTTCCCAAGTGAAGCCTTCGCCCATCACGTGAAACTCAACTTCGGGGAAGCGGCGGAAAAATGCTTCTTCGCCGGTGGGAGAGCTTCCCTTGATGAACTGCACCACGCCGACGCGCATGTTGTGCCCGAGCGCGCGGGCAACCATGCCGAACGCCGAGCTGCTCTTGCCCTTGCCATTGCCGGTGTGCACCAGCACCACGCCGCGATTCTCCGTGGCGCGGGCGATTTTTGCGTCGACGATTTCCTTGTGGCGCTGCGTGCGGGTACGGTGCTGTTCGTCGGCAAAAACGGTGTTTTTATCGCTCATTATTTGCTGGTTGTTTTAGCGGCAACTGGCGCGCGAACCGTCAGTGCGACATACAACGCAGCCGCACAAGCCAGATACAGCAGGGCGCCGGTCATGTAGAGCGGAAAGTATTGCGCCATCTGCGCACCATATTCAGCTAAGCCCATGCCAGGTTGGCGCCCCGAAAACAGGTAGAACGCGCCTTCGGAAATAATAAACGCCACGCTTACCGCTGCGAATGCGATGCCTGAAAATATTCCCAGACTGCGCCAGCTTTGTTGATGAATGCGCGCATAGTAGCGGCCCGCAAACCACACTACCGCATAAGTCGGAATCAAAAATCCATAAGCAGGTGTAACGCAATAATCGTTCACGCCCAGATGGGCGATCGCCACATAATCCAGTGCACCCGCTTCAAGCAACAGGCCGGCAAAAAGCAGCGGGCTGGCGATGAAAAAACCCGCCAGCAGGAATACCGCCAGCGAAGCATCCGGCAAATGCAATGCGCTGCCGAAATGATGCATGCGCGTGGCCGCCATTAGTGCTGCCAAAACCAAACCGATTAATGCCGAACGTTGAGATAACAGTTTCATGTTGCGCTCCTTAAAAAATGAAGAAAAATGTTGTGCAGGCGCAGCCCACCTTGCAAAAACTGCTGCGCCGAATCATACCCCCGCAGAATCGTTGGGTTACGCTACGCTAACCCAACCTGCAAAAGCTTAGTTTTTTGGCTGGTAATTCAGCGTGAAGTATAACCCGCGCCGTGCCTGATTAAAGTACTGCGCGGTCTCATATTGCTTGTCCAGCAAATTGTCGATCCGCCCCTGCATCAGCCAAGCCGCTGCGACGCGATATTCGGCATGCATGTCGAGCAGCCCGTAGCCGCCCAATTGCTTGGTATTGGCAAGGTCATCAAATCGGCGGCCTTCGGCATACAGCGAACTGGCGAGACGATATGCGCCAAAGTCATGTGCCGCTTCGATGCGTATCGTTTTGGTTGCGCGGCGATTCAGCAGCTTGCCTTGATTCGCACCGGAGGTTTGACGCGGGTCTTGCAGGGTCAGTGTACTGTTGATGTCCAAGCCAGCCAACTGCGTTTGCAGTTGGCCTTCCAGACCTTTTAGACGCGCAGTATCGATATTGACTGGATTATATAAAGCATCAAAGCCAATCAAATCGCTGATGGCAGTTTGATACGCATTCAGCGACCAATTGCTGGCTGTGCCATGTCCCGCCACGCCGATTTCCAGGCTGCGCGATAACTCGGGGCGCAGCGTCGCACTGCCGAATCCGGGGTAATACAACTGATTGAAGGTCGGAGCTTTGAACGCTGTGCCATAAGAAGCCATCAGGCGCGTCGCATCGCTGACCGAATAACCGTAACCCAGACCGCCAGTGTTGTGGCCGCCGAACTGCTGGTTATTATCGCGACGCGCACTGGCTTGCAAACTATGTCCACCGAAGCCGCCCTGGTATTGCCCGAACAACGCATTATTGCTGCGCGCCGTTTGTGTATAGACTTGTGCCGGTGCTGTAACATCAGGCAACGCATCAATCTTGTCATTCAGATAATCAATCCCTGCACTGATCATCTGGCTTTCGCTTACTGCCACATCGTTTTGCCAAGTCAGGCTGTCGCGTTGGGTATTGAAGCGCGAGATATACAGCCCATTAAATAAGATGTCCGACTTGTCCTGGCTGCGCCCACCGCGCAAAGTGACGTTCCATGTTGTCAGTGGTGCAAATTTTAGCGTGCCGCCCAGAACTTGCTGCGCCGACTTGGCCTGGTTGCCCGCAAAAATGCTGCCGTCGGTTTGCACATTGCTGTTGGCTTGCAATGCATTGAGCTCAGCCGTTACGCTCTGCGCAAAGCGATAACCGCCATTCAGTCCCAGCGACGAGTTGTGATAGCCGTCTTTATCCGGCTCATCGGTATAACAGCCTGCCGCCAGATTGCCCCGGCACGCATTAAATCCCCGCGTGTTTTGCTGGTTGATTTTTGCGTTAAACCAGCCTTGCTCACCGCCGCCAGCCAACCCGAGCGTTGTGTTATACGTGCCGTAGCTACCCGCTGTGAAGCTGACTGAAGGCGTCAGCGCGCCGCCGCCCCTGCGGGTAAAAATCTGGATCACGCCGCCGATTGCTTCCGAGCCATACAGGCTGGCGCGCGGGCCGCGCACGATTTCGATGCGCTCGATTTGCGCGACCGGAATATCCTGAAACGATGCCGTGCCCAATGTGGCCGAGCCGACCTTGATGCCATCCACCAGTACCAATACGTGATCGGCATTGGTGCCGCGCAGAAACACCGAGGTTGCCTTGCCTGCGCCGCCATTGTTGCTGATGGTCAGGCCCGCCACGCCGCGCAGCACATCGGGTAACGATTGTGCTTGCAGGCGTGCTATATCCTGGCGGGTGATGACGGTAACGGAAGCCAGTGTCGCATCGGCTGATTGCGCGGTGCGCGAGGCGGTGACGACTACATCCGGCAGGGTTTCGTTAACAGCGGCGTAAGCATGGGTACACGCCGCACTGAGTAGGGCGGCTGATAGTTTGTATTTCATTTGATGCGCTCCTGAAAAGTTCCAAGCGTCCCCGCTGGAACGTTAATATTCAGGTGATGCGCGGGTGGAAAGCAGAATACGAAAGAAGTTGCTTTTCGATATTATCCCGATGCGCCGCCCGCAGCATCTCCTGTTCATTTGCTCTCAGGCCGGTCTCCGGGCTCGCAAGTCTTGATTTGCCGCCTTCCCATGATCTCTCACAGTGGCATACTGGCAAATCCGCACTCGCTTACCGTTGCGGGGGCAGCACAGGCATCGGGTTATTCCCTCACCTGTTTCCCGTTTAACCCGTCTGTCGCCAGACGGGAACCTCAAAGCAGCGCGCACTTTAACACAGGCGTCGCGAACACAAGCAAAAGACTCCGGCAAAAATCACAAACCGCTTTCAAAACTCCCGCTTACCGTTTGACTTATCAGCACTTTTCAAATTATAGTCAGCGCATGGAAAATGAATTGACCGCCTTGGAGGGCAAACTCGCGCAACTGATACAGGTCAGCGGCAAGCTGCGTTCGGAAAATATTCAATTACGCCAGGAGTTAGCGCACGCTCTCAGCAACAATCGTCAATACAGCGACAAACTGGTGGCCGCAAAAGCTCGCCTGGAAAAGCTGCTGCTTACCCTCCCCGAGGAACAGACATGAGCAATGCAACCAAAACCCTGGATGTCAAGATCCTCGACCGGGAATTACGTATCGCCTGCCCCGAAGAAGAGCGCGGCGAATTGCTGGATGCCGTGGCTTATCTGGACAAGAAGATGCGCGAGATCCACGAGTCCGGCAAGATCGCCAGTGTCGAGCGCATCGCGCTGATGGCGGCGCTCAACATCACCCACGAATTGCTCGGCATGAAGGTCGGACGCGGAGTTGACCTTGCCGACTTTACGCGTAGAATGAATTCCATGCAGGCAGCGATCGATGAGGCTTTGGCCGAACAGGACACGCTGTTCTAGATATTCATTTCGGGTTTGTCCCCTGCGGTGTTCGTCAGGCTCATAATTCTTTGGACCCATAAGCTACGGCTTAGGTTGCGACCCTCGATGTTACTGTTGTGCGCGTCCCCAACGTATTTATCTGGCGGATGTACCTGATGTAACTGGGAAGCAGCCCTCTTGAACCCAGGTTCAAGATGCTGAGTCAACGGCACAGGCGGGGGGCTCTATTTAAAATGCGGCTAAGGCCGCATTTTCTTTTGGATGACAAGCCATGAGATATTGGTTAATGAAATCTGAACCTTCCGATTGCAGCATCGACGACCTCGCCGCGCTGCCCGACCAGACCGTGGCCTGGTACGGCGTGCGAAATTATCAGGCACGCAATTTCATGCGCGACCAGATGAAAGTCGGCGACGGCGTGTTGTTCTATCACTCCAACTGCAAGGAACCGGGCATCGCCGGCATCGCCAGAGTCAGCAGCACCGCCTATCCAGATGCCACGCAGTTCAAGCGCAGCAGCAGATACTTCGACCCCAGGGCCAAGCCGGAACAGCCGCGCTGGTTCAATGTTGACGTGCAACTGGTGAAGAAGATCGCGCTGATCACGATCGGCGAATTGCGCCGTCATCCCGAACTGTCACGGATGCGCACCCTGCAAACCGGCAACCGCCTGTCCATCACCCCTCTCGATCCGGCGGAGTGGGAATTCATCACAGAACGTCTGGCCAGATGAGCGCCGCAACAAGTTTCCCTCCCTTTTGCATCAGGCGTAGGGTGCGTGGAACGCACCCTACAAAATTGTTTTTGTCATTCTAAAAAGAGAAATGGAATAGCATGGAATGGTATGCAGCCTATCTCGCCCTCGGCGCATTCGCCGGTTTCCTCGCCGGGCTGTTCGGTGTCGGAGGCGGGCTGGTGCTGGTGCCCGTGCTGCTGTTGTTGTTCGACGCGCAGCATTTCCCCGTTGAACATGTGATGCATCTCGCCCTCGGCACCTCGATGGCGACCATCGTGTTCACCTCGCTGTCCAGCATGCGCAAGCATCATCAGCACGGCGCGGTGAACTGGCGCGTGGTGCGCAACATCACCCCCGGCATCCTGCTCGGCACTCTGTTTGGCGCGCTGCTCGCCGCATCCATCCCGACGCGCGGGCTGGGCATATTCTTCACGTTGTTCGTGTATTTCGCGGCAGCGCAGATCGTGCTCGACGTTCGCCCGCACGCTACACGCCAGTTGCCGGGCATGACAGGCATGACCTCAGTGGGAACATTCACCGGATGGATCAGCACTCTGGTCTCAATCGGCGGGGGAACCGTGGTCGTTCCCTTCCTGGTCTGGTGCAATGTGCCGCTGCGCAATGCCATCGGCACTTCAGCCGCGATCGGCTTTCCGATTGCGGTCGGCGGAACGACCGGTTATGTCGCCACCGGACTTTCATTGGAAACTTTGCCGCAACATACCCTGGGGTATGTCTACCTGCCCGCGCTGTTCTGGGTCGCGCTCGCCAGCATCATCACCGCACCGCTGGGCGCAAAAGCCACGCATCACATGAGAGTCAGCTTGTTGCGCAAACTGTTCGCCGTGCTGTTGATCGCATTGGCGACCAAGCTGTTGCTCAAGGTTATCGCATAAACCTATTCTGATTCCAGAATAAACGGGATTACAGGGCGGGTTCTACCCGCCGGTTCAGGCCTGTTCTGAGTGTATCAACAGGGTGCAGGGCGGAGCCCGGCCTAAGATAGATTGGTGCAATAATGCCGCATGGTTTCCAATCAACAATTCTCCGAAGACATCCGCATCTGGCTTGATGCTTTGGCATCGGCCTTCGCGCCCGCAGAAATCGGCGTGATACGCCGCGCCTGCGAATTGGCCGAGCCGCTCTACGATGGACAACTCGAACTGACCGGCGCACCGCTGCTACAGCACGCGCTCGGCGCGGCTGCGATCCTGGTCGGCATGCACATGGATCATGAGACGATCGCCGCCACTATCCTGCATGCGGTGCCTGAATATCTGGATGATTGGGCGGAAAGGCTTGAAAAGGATTTCGGCACCCAGGTGAAGATGCTGGTTGAGGGTATCTCCAGAATGGAGCAGATCCAGCAATTCAGCGAGATACCCAGCCAGAACAAAAAGAAAAATGACGAAGCTGTCCAGCAGATCGAGAGCCTGCGCAAGATGCTGCTGGCGATGGTGCAGGACATCCGCGTGGTGTTGATCAAGCTGGCCGAGCGTACCCAGACCTTGCGTTGCCTGTCCGGTGCCAGCGAGGATCAACAAAAACAGATCGCACAAGAAACCCGCAGCCTCTTTGCGCCGCTGGCCAACCGTCTCGGCGTGTGGCAGCTCAAATGGGAGCTGGAAGACCTTTCGGTGCGCTATCTGGAGCCGGAGCTGTACAAGAAGATCGCCAGGCTGCTGGATGAACGCAGGGCCGATCGCGAGCAATACATCGCGGACGTGCTGGCGCAATTGAAACAGGTATTGGGTCAGGCCGGCGTAAAGGCCGAGGTGACCGGCCGACCCAAACACATCTACAGCATCATCAACAAGATGAAGCGCAAGCAGGTTGATTTCAGCGAGCTCTACGATGTGCGCGCCGTGCGGATACTCGTTGATGATATAAAAGGTTGTTACACCGCGCTGGGTTTGGTGCATGACTTGTGGCCGCCGATAGACGGCGAATTCGACGATTACATCGCGCACCCCAAGAGCAACAACTACCGCTCGCTGCACACCGCCGTCATCGGCCCGCGCGGACTGGCACTTGAAGTGCAGATACGCACCCATGAAATGCACCAGCATTCCGAACTCGGCGTCGCCGCACATTGGCGCTACAAGGAAGGCGGGAAAACAGATACCCGGTTCGATGAGAAGATCGCCTGGCTGCGCCAGATATTGGAGTGGAAGGAAGATCTGGCCGGCAAAGGCGACCTGCAGGAGCAATTCAGGAACGAGTTGTTCCACGACCAGGTCTACGTGCTCACGCCGCAAGGCAAGGTGATCGGCCTGCCCAAAGGCGCGACGCCGGTGGATTTCGCCTACACGCTGCACACCGATCTGGGACACCGCACGCGCGGCGCCAAGGTGGACGGCAGCATCGTCCCGCTCAATTACAAACTGCAGAACGGCCAGCGCGTGGAGATACTGACCATCAAGCAAGGCGCGCCGAGCCGCGACTGGATCAACCCCTCGCTCGGATTCCTGCAAAGCGCGAGCGCCCGCGCCAAGGTGCGAGCATGGTTCAGAAATCAGAACCATGACGAAAACGTCGCGCAAGGCAGGACGCAACTGGATCGCGAACTGAACCGTCTCGGCATCACCACGATCAACCAGGAAAAGCTCGCGCAGCGTTTGCGCTTCAACAAACTGGAAGACTTGCTCGCGGCCATCGGGCGCAACGAGATCACCCCGCATCGCATCGCCGTCGCGATCCAGGAAGAACTGCCGACCAAGGTGATTGAAATTGCAAAGCCAAAAGTTTTCAGGCCCGCAACCCAAGGCACAGCAAAAGCCGACATCACCGTCGGCGGCGTAAACAACCTGATGACCCGCATCGCCAAATGCTGCAATCCAGTGTTCGGGGATGAGATCGTGGGCTACATCACGCGCGATCGCGGCATCACGATACATCGCGAAAACTGCGCGTTCATGCTGCGCCTGACGGAGAGCAGGCGCGACCGCAAGCTGTCGGCGCAGTGGGGGGAGTAGCGAAGGCTAGCAGCCGTAGGGCGCAATAACCAACGGGCATTGCGCCGGATGATTTCCTCCACGATACTGCCGCTATGCCTGATTACCGTCGCGCCTGGCATCCGGGCGGAACTTATTTTTTCACCGTCAACTTGTTGCAGCGGCAAGGCAATGATCTACTGACTCGCCATATCGAGTTGTTGCGCGCAGTGGTCAAATCGGTACGGCAACGTCACCCTTTTACGATTCATGGCTGGGTGGTATTGCCAGAACACCTGCATTGCATCATCGAATTGCCGCCGGATGATGCGAATTACGCATCGCGCTGGCGACTGATCAAAATGGAATTTTCCAAGGCATTGCCACGCACCGAAAGATTATCGGCAGTCCGAACCCGGCGCGGAGAGCGGGGCATATGGCAGCGGCGATATTGGGAACACTTGATTCGGGATGAGCGCGATTATCGGGCACATATGGATTATGTGCATATCAATCCGGTGAAACATGGCTTGGTCGAAAGCGTCGCAGATTGGCCTTATTCGACGTTTCACCGCATGGTTGCGGAAGGTCTTTATCCGGTGAGTTGGGCGGGCGGAAACGAGGGTGAGTTAGGGTACGGCAATTAGTTTGCACACTGTGGTTTGGTGCTAACATGCGGCGCAATGCCCGTTGGTTATTGCGCCCTACGCATGCTGAAGAGGAGAAAAAATGACAGTAGATTTGAAATTTGAAAATGAAGCCCAGCTTAGGTTTTCAAGTCGAGCTCTTGAATCGTTTAGAACTTGGCTTAATAATTTAAGGAATAAAATCTCAAGCGAATTTCCATCGGGATGGACTCCAAAAGAAATACTTGATGCCCAAAACATCTTGGGCACTCTTGGGGGAAAGGTCGTTTATCAAGTTAAGGATGAGCAAATGCTGCCATGCAAGCTTGAGACCAAAGATATCCAAGTTCTGCGATACGCCGTTGAGTTCGCCATCCAATCCTTAATTGAAAAGAAAGAAAATACAGCCCGATTGTCACATCGTCAGGAGCCTCAGGACGAGTTGACTGCGCAGATAGAATGCGGGAATTCAGTGCTGAAAATTCAATTACTGGCTGATGCCAGTCCAGTTGGACCGTTCCACCTTTCGAACTATCTAAATCTCGAAACGCTAGCAAGGCTCATGGGGAAAGATGGTCAGCTTGTCGAGCGCGTGTATGACGCGAAGTTTCACATACTCATGGAGCATTCGCTTTTTGCAAAGGACTTAAGATACTTTATTGATCAGTGCACTATGCGCGATCGACCTGTCTCTGTCGCTTACATCGACATCGACAACTTCAGTAAATTCAACCGAGATCTTCCAGGCAAGGAGACCCAAGTCGACCGCGACATACTTCCATATTTCATGAGGGCGTTGGAAGCAATTGTCTTCGGAAAAGGGTTTGCCTATCGAGAAGGCGGTGACGAGTATCTTGTCATACTTCCGAACAGCGACAACCGAGAAGCGCTTCAGTTCTTCGAAGCACTCCGCAAGCACCTCGCATCGGTTACCTATCCGATAGAAATTGATGGGCCAACTGTCTCAGTCGGAGTTTGTACTGTAAGTCCATCTGACCGGAAAACACCCCGTCAGATACAGGAATTTGCAAATCATGCCAAAGCACATGCAAAAACCGGGGGGCGCAACCGTGTAGCTGGGTATGCAGCAGAAACTCCTCATTCGAAGGAAACGTTGTTCATCTTTCCCAGTGAGGCTGCGTAGGGCGCAATCATTATTGCGCCGAAAGAAAACATCCGGTGCAATGCGCTACGCTTATTGCACCCTACAAAATCAGCGCAACTATCCCGGCTACCCACCCAGATACGCCCTCTGCACCGCATCACTGCCCAGCAACTCACCAGCCGCGCCCGACAATGTGATCGCACCGCTTTCCATCACGTAACCTCGCTGAGCGACTTGCAGGGCTAGCCTGGCGTTCTGTTCGACCAGCAGGATGCTCATGCCGAGTGCGGCGATGTCTCGGATGGTCTCGAAGATCTTCTGCACCATCAGCGGGGCGAGTCCCATGCTGGGCTCGTCCAGCATCAGCAGGCGCGGGCGGCTCATCAACGCGCGCGCCATCGCGACCATTTGCTGTTCGCCGCCTGACAGCGTTCCGGCCAACTGATCTTTGCGTTCGGCGAGGCGCGGGAAGAGTTCATACATGCGCGCAAGGTCCGCAGCGATCTCCTGTTGATCGCTGCGGCTGTACGCGCCCATTTGCAGATTCTCCTGCACAGTGAGGCGCGCGAATACGCCGCGACCTTCCGGCACTAAGGCCATGCCCATGGACACGCGCTGATGCGCCGCGATGTTGTGCAGATTCTTGCCGTCGTAGAGGATCTGTCCGCCGGCCGGATGGTGCAGGCCCGCCAGCGTCTTCAGCGTGGTGGTCTTGCCCGCGCCGTTGCTGCCGATCAGCGCGACCAGTTCGCCGGGGGCGATGTGCAGGTCGATTCCCTTTACGGCCTGGATGCCGCCGTAGGCGACTTGGAGGGCGAGGAGTTCGAGCAATGGCGTGTGATTGGATTCATGCATCATTTATATATCCTCCGGTAGGGGCACGGCGCGCCGTGCCCCTACTCATCAACACCTCCCAGATAAGCGGCGATCACGGCGGAATCTTTGCGCACTTGTTCCGGCACGCCTTCAGCGATCTTTTTGCCGTAATCGAGCACCGCGACGCGGTCGCACAGTCCCATGATGAGTTTGACGTCATGCTCGATCAGCAGCACGGTGATGCCGCTGGCGCGTATGGTCTGCAACAATGTTTTGAGGCTTGCCGTTTCGGTGGCGTTCATGCCGGCGGCCGGTTCGTCGAGTGCCAGCAGCAGCGGATCGGTGGCCAGCGCGCGGGCGATCTCCAAGCGTCGTTGCTCTCCATAGGACAGATGCTTGGCAAGGGTCTGCGCAGGTTTTTCGATGCCGACATAACGCAAGAGTTCACGCGCGCGTTCGGTGATGGCGCGCTCTTCGTTGCGCGTTGCGCGATTGCGCAGCAAGGCGCCGAACACGCCGGCGCGGGTGCGCAGATGGCGGCCTATCATCACGTTTTCCAGCGCGCTTAGATTGGCGAACAGGCGGATGTTCTGGAAGGTGCGCGCGATGCCGGCCTGTGCCAGAACATGCGGCTTGTACGCCTGATAGCGCGTACCGTTGAACTGGAATTCGCCCGCGCCCGGTTGATACAGTCCGGTGATGACGTTGAACAGTGTGGTCTTGCCCGCACCGTTCGGGCCGATCAGGCCGTAGATCTCGCCGCGCCGGATGTGCAGCGACACGTCGCTCAGCGCGCTCAGTCCGCCGAACTGTTTGGCTATGGAGGAGAGTTGCAGCAAGGGGGTTGCGTCTGACATTTTTTTATTTCAAAAGAAAAATAATCTGTAGGTCGGGCTGCGCCCGACAGCGTAATCCGGCGGGCAAAGCCCGCCCTACAAAATTACACGTTTGAACTAGCATCAGAATCATACCTTTTCCGCCGCCTCATCGGTATCCAGCTCGCGGCGGCGCACGCGCGACGGCAGCAGCCCGGCCGGACGATACAACATCATCACGATCAGCGCGCCGCCGAACAGCAGCATTCGCAGGCTCTCGGGATCGACGAGCGTTTTGCCAAACAGCGCTTGTTGCAGCGGCACGACGCTGTGGCGCAGCACTTCCGGCAGCACGGCCAGCAGCACGCCGCCGAGGATCACGCCGGCGATGTTGCCCATGCCGCCCAGCACCACCATGCACAACACCATGATGGATTCCATCAGGCTGAAACTTTCCGGGCTGACGAAGCCCTGGAAACCTGCGAACAGCGCGCCGGACGCGCCGCCGAACATCGCGCCCATCGCAAACGCCAGCAGTTTGAGGTTGCGCGTGTTGATGCCCATCGCGCCAGCCGCGATCTCGTCCTCGCGTATCGCCATCCAGGCTCTGCCGATGCGCGATTTTTCCAGCCGCTGCGAGACGAGTATCACCAGCGCGGTGCAGGCCAGGAACAAATAAAAATACAGATGCACCGAGGGCACGGCGATGCCGAAAAAGTTTTGCGTGATGTTCAGCGGCACATCCGCCACGCTGACCGGATCGATGCGGCTGATGCCTTGCGGGCCGTTGGTCAGATTGATGGGCGCGTTCAGGTTGTTCAAGAAGATGCGGATGATCTCGCCGAAGCCCAGCGTGACGATGGCCAGATAATCGCCGCGCAAACGCAGCGTGGGCGCGCCGAGCAGCACGCCGAAACCGCCCGCCACCAGCGCCGCCAGCGGCAGGACGATCCAGAACGACAGGTGCACACCATCGGGGAACGCCATCGGGAAGGCAAGCGCCAGGTGCGGTGAGCCGGTCAGCGCATAACAATAAGCCCCCACCGCGAAGAACGCGATGTAACCCAGATCGAGCAGCCCGGCGAGCCCGACCACGATGTTCAGTCCGAGCGCCAGCATGATGTAGAGCATCGCGAAATCGACGATGCGCACCCAGCCACGCCCGAGCAGCGCGTCGGTGATGAAGGGCAACAGTAGCAGTGCGGCCAGTAGCAGCCAGAACAACAGCCCCCTCTCCCGCAAGCGGGAGAGGGTTGGGGTGAGGGAGAACTTTTTAAGCGCGTTCGGCAATGCGCTCTCCTAGCAAACCCGAGGGGCGGAACACCAGCACCGCGATCAGCACGAAGAACGCGAACACGTCCTGATAGTTGCTACCCATGAATCCGCCGGTCAGGTCGCTGATGTAGCCCGCGCCCAGGCTTTCGATCAGGCCGAGCAACAGCCCGCCCAGCATCGCGCCGCGCAGGTTGCCGATGCCACCCAGCACCGCGGCGGTGAAGGCTTTCAGGCCAAGCAGAAATCCCATGTAGTAATGTGCCAGGCCGTAGTTGGCGCTGACCATCAACCCGGCCACGGCGGCCAGCGCCGAACCGAGCATGAAGGTGATCGAGATCACGCGGTTGATGTCCACGCCCATCAGTTGCGCGGCATGCTGATTCTCGGCCACCGCACGCATCGCGCGTCCCAGGCGGGTGCGATGAACGACGACCATCAGCCCGGCCATGATCGCCAGCGCCAAAACGAAAATGATGATCTGGATGTCGTTGATGATCGCGCCGCCGAAAGTATGCGGTGTGTTGGCGATCAATTGCGGGAAGGAGTGATATTCGCGTCCCCAGATCATCATCGCCAGATTCTGCAGCACGATGGATACGCCGATCGCGGTGATCAGCGGCGCAAGGCGCGGCGCATGGCGCAGCGGGCGGTAGGCGATGCGCTCGATGCTGTAGCCCAGCGCCATGCAGCCCGCCATCGCCAACGCTATGCTGAGCGGCAATGCCAACAGCGGCGGCACGCCCAGTCCCAGCAATGCAGTGAGTGCGGACAGCGTCAGCATCGCACCTATCATCACCACTTCACCATGCGCAAAGTTGATCAGCCCGAGGATGCCATACACCATGGTGTAGCCCAGCGCGACCAGCGCGTACACGCTGCCCTGAACCAGGCCATTGATGATTTGTTGTAAGAGAATATCCAAAGGCGCCCCTATAGCTCCGGCTTCCGTCATTCCCGCGCAGGCGGGAAAACGAGCCTCTGGAGGCGAGTTTCGAGGGACGGCCATCCAGCGGTTTTATCTAACATGCCTTGGATTTTGTCCCCGCGCTGCGGGGACTTTTTTTCTTGACTGGATTCCCGCCTGATAAAACTACTAGCCATTCGACTAAGCTGGCATAAAACACCAGCAAAGTCGCTGGTTATGCGCGGGAATGACGGGTTTTTAGGGATGCCCTCTAAATTATTCACACTGCGCCATCAATGCGCTGCCGGAGCAATCGCGCCCAGCGTTTCCAGCGGTTGCCATTTGCCCTGCTGCACCTGATATAGCGTGATGGCGCCGCCCTTCAGATCGCCTTTCTCATCGAACTGGATCTTTGCCGTCACCCCGTCGTGCGAAATGCCGGCGAGTGCAGGCAGGTATTTTGCCGGCTCCACCGAATCGGCTTTCTGCATCGCGGCGATCATCACATTCACCGCATCATAACAATAGGGGGCATATAACTGGATCGGCTGATACCTGGCGACGAAGCGCGCCTCGAACTCTTTGCCTCCCGGCATCTTGTCCAGCGGCACACCGGGTAGCGACGCATAACTGCCTTCGGCGGCATCGCCTGCCAGCTTGATGAATTGCGGGGTATAGCCGCCATCACCCATCATGAATTTCAGATTCAGCGCGAGGGCTTTGAGCTGCTTCGCCATCGGGCCCGCTTGCGGATCCATCCCGGCAAAGAACAGCAGATCTGGCTGCTTGCCCTTGACCGCAGTCAGCACCGCGGTAAAGTCATACGCCTTGTCGTTGGTGTATTCACGCGCCACGATTTGCGCGCCATTGGCCTGTGCGGATTTGATGAACTCGTCCGCCAGGCCCTGTCCGTACCCGGTGCGATCATCGATGACCGCGATCTTTTTCGCGGCCAGTTTTTTGGTTGCATATTCTCCCAGCACACGGCCCTGCTGCGCATCATTCGCCATCACGCGGAATGTGGTTTTATAGCCTTTGGCGGTGAATTCCACTGCGGTGGCAGATGGAGAGATCTGCACGATGCCGTTGTCGTTGTAGATCCTTGAGGCGGGTATGCTGGTTCCGGAATTGAGATGCCCGATCACGCCGCTGACTCTGTTGTCCACCAGCTTCTGCGCGACGATGGTCGCAGTCTTGGGGTCGGCCTGATCGTCCTCGCTGATCAGTTCGAAGCGCACCTTGCGCCCGCCTATCACGATGCCTTTGCCGTTGGCATCATCTATCGCCATGCGCGTGCCGCTTTCGTTGTCCTTGCCTATGTGCGCCTGCGGGCCGGTCAACGGTGCCGATGCACCGATGCGGACGACCAGCTCGCCGGAGGTGCCTGGGTCGGTGGTGGATGATTTCTCGCACCCCAGCAGGGCCAGAGTGACTGCGGCAAGCAACAGCGAACGAGCAAAACGAAATGACATGGCCAACCCCCGTAAGAATGCCTGCTGATTATGCAGAGACGGCGCGCTGCTTGTCAATTTTAAACATCATGAATGAAACACCATGAAACACCGGCAAAAAAAACCGGCAAAGCTTATTTTGAAACAAAAAAAGCCGACTCGCGTCGGCTTTTTCGTGGAATCGCTTCCTGCTTACTTGGCCAGGCTCATAACAAAACCAGCCAATTCCTTAGTTTCGGCTTCGCTGAGTTTAGGCTGTGGAGGCATAGGCACGGCACCCCAAGCACCGCTACCGCCCTTGGATATCTTGGTGCTCAGTTTGGCTACTGCGTCAGCATCACCCTTGTACTTGTTGGCGACGTCTTGCCATGCTGGACCAACTATTTTTTTGTCGATTGCATGACATCCGTTGCAACCGCTTTTCTTGGCAAGTGCCGGCATATCAGCCGCCATTGCGCTACCCGCGACCATCAAACCTGCTACAGCGACGCTTACGATAATAGATTTCATTCTTTAGCTCTCCGAATATATGTGTGAAACATTCAAAACGGTGCGAAGATTTTTTCTTCACCATTGATTCTAAACGACCCCGTTCACTTTACCGGCCAGATTCTTTGACGGCAGGCAGATAACGCAGCTGTCGCAACTATGGTTGACAGCTTCATTCCAACTCAGGCAAATTCCGGCCCGAAGCCGGATAATCCTATTCCGCGTGGGGCATCGACTGCTTATTCGCCGGTGGCAAGTCGCGCTCAATACTGTTTGCCTTGCCATTCATTCATACATCGGCAAATCAGGAACCGGCAGCAACAAAAAAGCCGGCTTGCGCCGGCTTTTCCAGGATCGCTCCTGAACTTTCGATACGATTCAGGGCAGGCTTACTTTGCCAGACCCAGGATGAAGGCAACCAGTTCCTTCATCTCGGCTTGCTTGGTGCCGGCAGCGTCGCTTGGTGGCATAGGCATCGTGCCCCACGCACCGCTACCACCCTTGGACACCTTGACCAACAGCTTTTCCGCTGCAGTCGCGTCGCCCTTGTACTTGTTGGCCACATCCTGCCAAGCCGGACCGACCACCTTCTTGTCAATAGCATGACAAGCGGTGCAGTTCATCTTCTTTGCCAGTTCTGGCATATCTGCCGCCATTGCGCTACCTGCGACCATCAAACCTGCTGCTGCAATCATGTTAACAATGATAGATTTCATTACTTTTCTCCGATTTATGATAAATACATCCTGAACCATGCGAAGGTTTTGCCTTCGCCGGCGATTCTAAACAACTCCGCCAGCTTTGCCAATCGTCTTCTCCAGGCGAAAGGCCGGTAGCAACTATCCACACTCTTATTGGTATCCGCTTATTTCAAGGACAACACGAATTTAACCAATGACTTGATGCCAACCTCGCTGACGCGAGGTGAGTTGGCCGGAATTTGAGATGTTCCCCACGCATAACTTCCGAACTTCTGCACCTTGGCGATCAGCCTGGCTGCGTCAGTTACCGCGGCCGCTATACCGGTTCGGCCCGATATTCGACTATCAGCGTGTGTTTGGTTCCCGCTGCGACTTTCACCGCGTTTTCGATCGCATTCGCCGATTCCACGCACAGCATTTCGCGCCAGCCGTCCGGCTGCCCCATATCGCCCATTTTGTTGGCTTTTTCAGTCCACGGCGTCCACACCACGGTGGAAAGACTGCCGGACTTGGCGACATGGATACGGCGCTTCAGCCTGTCGTCTTCGATCACGCATTCTGCGGCGGTGTTGATGTACACGCGGTCGGTTTCGCCCGAAAATGTGATCGCGCCCTCTTGTTTTCTGAGCGTGGAGCCGCCAACCTTGTCCCAATAATCGCAACCGTCCAATCCGGTCACGCGCACTGCGCCGATGTCGCCGATCTGTAAATAAGTATGCAGGGCTTCGCCAATCACGAAATCAGTCGTGCCGGTATTCTCTGTGATCAACTCCATGCGCAATGTCTCGCCGGCGATCACGGTCAGATCGAGCTTTGAGGCATGTGGCCACTGCGAACGCGTCTTCTCGCTTTCCACCAGCCGCAGCGTCAGGCGCGTCGCGCCGTCCAGCTCACTGCCGGACTCGACCACCTGCCAAGGAACGGTACGCGCGTAACCGTGTCCCGGGAAACCAGCCTCGGAAGGGTGTGCGCCGAACCACGGCCAGCACACCGGAACTCCGCCGCGTATGGATTTGCCCGCAGCCAGTTTGGCATCGCGCGACAGCCATACCACCGGAACGGCCTGATTCTTTGGCCGCCAGCTCATCAGGTGCGCGCCCTGCAAACACAGCGATGCGGCTGCTTGCGCGTTGTTGATCTCAGCAACGATCAGGCCGCTGGCATCCTCGCGGAAGCTCAGTCGTCCAATGATACCGAATTGCTTGTTCAGTTGCTGCGCTGTGGTCATGTTTTCCTCTTTCTATTTGTGAACCTAAAAACGGCGATTCAGCCACGGAATAAACTACCCTGCGCCAAGAGCGCGGAGTATCGAAAAACTTGAGCGGGCGTAGCCCGGATGGAATGCAATGGAATCCGGAGGAACCCTTCGACAGGCTCAGGACAGGCTTCGGCCACGCCCACCAAACCCCGGATTTCGTTGCGCTACATCCGGGCTACATCACTTCCATTTTTTCATTTTAGCCTGCGCTGTCCCCGCAGCAAGACTGCGGGGAATTACAAGTTAACACGGATGCCCACGGATAATCAGCGGGTTGTACCGGGAAGGCAATTTACCTTGCGGGTAGTTGCGATTATTTTTCAGCCATTCGGGTGCCCGGCCAGAAGTTTTTCGGATGCTTTGTCAGTGTTAATCCGTGTTAACCGGTGGCTAACTGCTTTTCCCAGGTTTATGAAACATCAGGGCTAGTGATGCCCGTATAATCGGCGTACCGATTTTACCCGATTCGCCCATGTTAATTCATCCGCAATTCGATCCTGTAGCCCTGCACCTCGGCCCGCTTGCCATTCATTGGTATGGACTGATGTACCTCGCCGGTTTCATCACTTTTCTATGGCTGGGGCGCAAACGCATCACCATGCTGAACGATCCACAGTTCAGTGCCAAACTGCTCGACGACCTGCTGTTCTATGGCGTGCTCGGGGTGATACTCGGCGGACGGCTGGGTTATGTGCTGTTTTACAAAGCGCCTTATTACTCCGCTCATCCGCTGGAAATCTTTGCAGTCTGGCAAGGCGGAATGTCATTTCACGGCGGATTCCTCGGCGTGCTGGTCGCGATGGCCTGGCTGGCACACAAACAGAATTTGCGCTGGCTGCAGATCACCGATTTCATTGCCCCGCTGGTACCGCCCGGCCTGGCGTTCGGGCGTCTCGGCAATTTCATCAACGGCGAATTATGGGGTCGCCCCGCCGATGTTCCGTGGGCGATGGTCTTCCCAGGGGTGGATGGCCTGCCGCGCCATCCTTCACAGCTGTATGAATTCGCGCTGGAAGGTTTGCTGCTGTTTGCGCTGCTCTGGCTGTATGCGCGCAAGCCGCGTCAGGCCGGCATGGTATCCGGCCTCTTCCTCGCCGGTTACGGCAGTTTCCGTTTTCTGGTCGAATTCACGCGCGAGCCGGACGATTTTCTCGGTCTGCTGTCTTTGGGCATGAGCATGGGCCAATGGCTGAGTCTGCCGATGGTGATTGCCGGTGTGCTGCTGATGGTATTGAGCGGCCGACGCGCCGCTTGACACTCGCCGGCCGCTCGCACACTATTCTTGACATCAAAATAACCGAAACGCCACTTTGGACGACATCTCTTTAGGCACGCTGTTTGGCATCTTGCTGCTGCTGCTGCTGTGCAGTGCGTTCTTCTCAGGCTCCGAAACCAGCATGATGGCGATCAATCGCTATCGCCTGAACACGCTGGTTCGCAAGGGGAACCGCAGCGCAAAACTGGTCAACAAGCTGCTCGGCAAAGTGGACAAGCTGCTCGGTTCCATCCTGATGGGCAACACACTGGTCAACGTCGCTGCGGCAGCGGTGACCAACATCATCATCCTGCGACTGTTCGGCCAGGACGATCTGGCGATCTTGCTGGGCACGCTGGCCATCACTTTCGCCTTGCTGGTATTCAGCGAAATCATGCCCAAGATCATCGCGGCCAGTTATCCGGAGCGCATCGCACTGCCAGCCAGCTATCTGCTCACGCCGCTGATCACTTTGTTTCATCCGGTGGTCTCGGTGGCCACTGCTTTTGTAAAAGGCTTTCTGTGGCTGCTGCGCATCAAGATCCAGACCGATCAAAGCAAACAAAAGGTGACGCTGGAAGAATTGCGCGGGCTGGTGCTGGATGCCGAGCATTTTCTGCCGCGCAAGCACCAGAAGATGCTGCTGAACCTGGTCGACCTGGAACGCATCACCGTGAACGACGTGATGGTTCCGCGCAACCAGATCGAAGCCCTGGATATCAACGCGGACGCAAACGAATTGCGCCAGCAGATCATCACTTGCCACCACACGCTGCTGCCGGTATACGCCGACACGCCCAGCAACGTCATCGGCATCCTGCACCTCAAGCGCGTCCCGTCTCTGTTGCTGGAGACGACGCTGGATCTTGCCCAACTGCGCGCAATACTCCATGAACCCTATTTCATTCCTTCAGACACGCCGCTGCTCAAGCAACTGCAGCAGTTTCAGGAACGCCATACTCGACTGGGACTGGTGGTGGATGAATACGGCGAGCTGCTCGGTTTGGTGACGCTGGAAAACATCCTTGAAGAAATCGTCGGTGAATTCACGACACAATCCCCGTCACAAACCGGAAAGTTCCTGCGCCATGAGGACGGAAGTTTTCTGCTGGAAGGCAGCAGCAGTTTGCGCGAACTGAATCGCAAGCTGGGCTTGCACTTTCCGCTGGATGGCGCAAAGACACTGAATGGTCTGATACTCGAACACCTCGAAGACATTCCTGAAACCGGCACCAGTCTGAAGATCGCCGGCTATCCGATAGAGATCATTCAGACCCAGGATCGCATCGTGAAGGTTGCGCGCATTTTTCCATCTCAGCCGGGCGTCAAGATGTAGGGGCACGGCGCGCCGTGCCCCTACTGCTTTACAACAAGCATAAAGCTCGGCATCATGCCCGCCAACATCTAGTGAGTGACCCAAGGGAGACGCTATGGCTGTCGCACCAAAAACTCAAAAACCGAAAGAAAAAGAATATTCATATCTCTGGGAAGGGAAGGACAAAACCGGCAAACAGGTCAAAGGCGAAATGCGCGCACCCGGCGAGGTCAGTGTGGCCGCTCATCTGCGCCGCCAGGGAATCAACATTGTAAAAATAAAACGACTGCGCGCCACGGGTAAATCCATCACCGAGAAGGACATCACGCTGTTCACACGCCAGCTTGCCGTCATGATGAAGTCGGGGGTGCCGTTGTTGCAGGCTTTCGATATCGTAGGCAAAGGGCACAACAATCCATCCGTAGCGCGGCTGGTGCTTGACATCAAGACCGAGGTGGAGACCGGCAGCAGCTTGCAGCAGGCATTCATGAAATATCCGCTGTACTTCGACGCCCTGTATTGCAACCTGATCGGCGCGGGTGAAGCGGCGGGTATTCTGGATGCCCTGCTGGAACGGCTGGCGACCTATATGGAAAAAACCCAGGCCCTCAAGAGCAAGATCAAGTCGGCCCTGTTCTACCCGATTTCCATCATCGTGGTGGCATTCATCATCACCGCCGTGATCATGATCTTCGTGATCCCTGCATTCAAGGAACTGTTTGAAGGCTTTGGCGCAAATCTGCCGGCACCGACCTTGTTCCTGATGACCATCTCCGATTTCTTCGTGACATATTGGTATCTGATCTTTGGCGGCATCGGCGGCGGTTTTTACGCATTCTTCTATGCCTGGAAGCGCAGCAAGAAAATGCAGAGTGTCATGGATAGGCTGCTGCTGAAGATACCCATTTTTGGCGAGTTGATCCGCAAGGCCACCATCGCGCGCTGGACCCGCACGCTATCCACGATGTTTGCTGCCGGCGTCCCCTTGGTCGAATCGCTTGATTCGGTTGCCGGTGCGGCGGGCAATGTGGTGTACTACGAAGCCACCAAAACCATACAGCGCGAGGTGAGCACCGGCAGCAGCCTGACCTCCTCGATGCAGAATACCGAGTTGTTCCCGAGCATGGTGCTGCAAATGGTGGCCATCGGCGAAGAAGCCGGCTCACTGGATTCCATGCTCAGCAAGGTGGCTGACTTCTTCGAGGCCGAAGTGGACGATGCGGTGGCGGCCATTTCCAGCCTGATGGAGCCGGTCATCATGGTGGTGCTCGGCACACTGATAGGCGGCATGGTGGTGGCGATGTATCTGCCGATCTTCAAGATGGGCGAAGTGATTTGATGGATCAGAGGACAGGGATCAGGAATCAGGAATCAGGAATCAGGTGTCAGATATCAGATTGCCGACATGACTGAACTGCTCCTGCTTCTCCAATCTTCCCCACTCGCGTTCACCGTCATGGGTGCCGTATTGGGCCTGATGGTCGGCAGTTTTAGTTCCGACATAACCCGCACGCGGATTAGTCTCCACTGAAACGGCCGACATGACTGAACTGCTCCTGCTTCTCCAATCTTCTCCGCTCGCGTTCACCGTCATGGGTGCCGTATTGGGCCTGATGGTCGGCAGTTTTAGTTCCGACATAACCCGCACGCGGATTAGTCTCCACTGAAACGGCCGACATGACTGA
>Ga0209751_10000068_pt1 | contig 95647 bp, 80 predicted proteins | sample RifCSP13_1_FD_184019 | JGI IMG/M metagenome (GOLD analysis project Ga0209751, IMG submission 184019) | Soil microbial communities from Rifle, Colorado - Rifle CSP2_sed 13_1 (SPAdes) (version 2) | ecosystem: Environmental > Terrestrial > Deep subsurface > Rock core/Sediment | place: Rifle...
GCTGTCAAAGAACAGCCCGCCGTGAATCAGGCACCACGAACCCGCGTTTAACGGAACCGGATGCCCTAAATCAAAAGCGTTCTTCATGCGGCACTTACAGCGGCCTTTTCGCAGCACGGTAAACTCGGCAGGGTTTCGCCGCATCAGCCGCAGTTCTCGTTTCAGTCCTTCAGGCATTGGGTCCATCAGTCACATCCTGTCCGTCACTACCGGCTACTTTCGATTTAAACCGATCAAAGACGCGTGTTCGGCCGCTTCTCCGTACTCGCGGTCACGCACCCCAACCTCACGCGCAAACGCTAAGTTCCTGGTCAGTCGATCCGCTTCCTCCGGTATTCCGGCTTTTGTCATGCGCCGCTGAAACGATTTTTGAAGTTTGACATCGCGTCCATTGGGCTTTCACCGGTAACTCGCCGGGCTTTTAGTGTGCATAGGGTGTGCAAGCCGTCACCCACTCAGGTACACTCACGAGCCACGAACAGCCAGTTTTGCAGTTAAACTGACCATCCCGAACACACCCAGACATAGGGCTGACAAATGCTCGATCTCAATTACGTGCGCGAGAACCTCGACCTGGTCCGAGCCAAACTGGCCACGCGTGGCCTGGGCCCGGAGGTTCTCAACGAATTTGAAAATGCTGATGCGGCGCGCCGGCGCATCATTGCTGAATCCGATCAACTCAACGCCAAGCGCAATCAAGCCAGCCGCGAAATCGGCGCGCTAATGAAAGACGGAAAGCGTGACGAAGCCGAGACTGCGCGCAAGGAGGTAAACGAACTCAAGGCTCGAATATCGGTTCTGGACCAGCAGCGTGACGAAGCTGAAACGCGAATGCGGGACATGCTCGTCGGGCTTCCGAACCTGCCACACGATAGCGTCCCCCAAGGCAAGAGCGAGGAAGACAATGTAGAAGTTCGCCGCTGGGGTCAGCCACCCGTGTTCAGTTTCACACCGAAGGATCACGTCGATCTCGGCAATGCACTGGGCATACTGGATCTAGAACGAGCGGCGAAGATCGCTTCTGCGCGATTTGCGATTCTGAACGGCGCCGGGGCACGTCTGGAGCGAGCTCTCGTGAATTTTATGTTGGACATTCAGACTCGCGAACACGGCTACAAGGAGACGCTGCCACCTTTCATCGTGAACCAAAACTCGCTGTTCGGCACTGCCCAGCTACCAAAGTTCGAGGCGGATTTATTTAAGCTGACCGACGACCGCGGGCTCTATTTGATACCTACTGCCGAAGTACCGGTTACCAATTACCACCGTGAAGAGATTCTCGATGCCTCGGAATTGCCGATGCGCTGGGCAGCGTACACCCCATGTTTTCGTTCAGAGGCTGGCAGTTACGGGAAGGACACTCGCGGCGTGATTCGACAACATCAGTTTGAGAAGGTGGAACTGGTCAAATACTCGCTTCCGGAAAACTCTTACAAGGAGCTCGAATCGTTGACGCGGGATGCTGAGGTGATCCTGCAAAGGTTAGGCCTGCATTACCGGGTAGTGGCACTATCGACTGCTGATTTGGGTTTTGGATCTGCTAAAACTTACGACATCGAGGTTTGGCTACCATCACAGAACACGTTTCGCGAAATCTCTTCGTGTTCGAACTATGAGGCCTTTCAGGCACGGCGCTCGCAGATACGTTTCCGCCGCGCCGGAGGAGGAAAACCCGAATTTGTGCATACGTTGAATGGCTCTGGCCTGGCGATTGGCCGTACCTGGATCGCAGTATTGGAGAACTATCAACAAGAAGATGGATCAGTGGTCATTCCGGAAGCGCTGAAGCCGTATATGGGAGGGATGGATCGAATTTCGTGACAGCAAGCCGAGCCACAGATGACGCGGATGAAACTGATCTGAGGTCAGAGGTCAGAAAATGACCAATGACCAATGACCAATCGTGACCAATTTTCCATTTTCCATTTCTCATTTGCTTAAGTCTCGACCCCTGACCCCTGACCTCTGGTTCAGATCCGTGTCATCCGTTTAATCTGTGGCTCACCGGACGCGCAGGTCGAACGGCATCAAAAGCATCGAGTCGCCAGTCTTCATCCGATCCAACAGGGCCATATAGCGAAGCGCGCGTTGAGCATCCTCAGGTAAAGAAGCAAAAAGCGCTTGCTGCTCTCTGGTCTTGGTTTCAGTGGCTTCGTCGTCACCGCTGTCCATTGAAAGCAGTTGCTGTAGGATGGTGCGCGGATACGGAAGAATCACGCGGCGCACTCCCTTGTCAGCGGGAATATTCGCGAGTTCCCTTGCCACCTCAACGGCCCGATCCAATCCGCCAAACTCGTCGATTAGGCCGCGGTCTTTCGCCTGACCTCCCGTCCAAACTCTTCCTTGCCCCACCGAATCGACATATTCGACCTCCTTACTGCGACCCTGCGCTACCTTCGGAATAAACTCATCGTAATAGGTCGATTTGATCCACTCTTCAAACTTGGCCCGTTCTTCAGGCGAAAACTTCTCAGTCTCGCGAAACATCCCGGCATGCTTTCCGCGCAGGATGTATTCGTTTGAGATTCCCAGCCAATCGTAGAATCCACGCATGACGGGCTTTCCGGCTACGACGCCGATCGACCCGGTGATGGTTGAGGGCTGGGCAATGATCTTGCTTGCCGCTGCCGAGATGTAATAACCGCCTGACGCGGCAACGTCACCCATAGAGACAACGACCGGCTTCTTCTGTTTCGCTCCTTCAACAGCATGCCAGATAATATCGGAAGCCAATCCCGACCCACCGGGGCTATCCACTCTAATGACAATTGCTTTTACCGACTTGTCGTCCCGCGCATCGTTGATGGCTCGCACCATTGTGTCGGAGCCAATTGACTGACTCCCGGTGGGACTGTTCTCGGAACTCCCTGAGCCAATGTCGCCGGTCGCGTAGATGACCGCAATCTTCTCTCCTTTGTTTAGCCCAAGCGAGTCCGAATCTACTCGCCGATAGGACGATCCGGTAACAACACGTAACTGTTCGGTCTCCTTGTAACCAAGCAGCGTCTTGATCTCCTTCTCAAGCTCGCTCCGATAACCGATACCATCAATCAGCCCGGCATCCTTCGCTTGCTTAGCGCTGTACGGTGCGTTGTCGATGATGGCGCGCATCTCTTCGACAGACTTCCCGCGCGCTTTTGCTATGGTCTCGACATAGCGGTTAAAGAGATCGTCAAGCAGCGAGTTGATGTATTCCCGATGCGCCTCGGACATGTCTTTGCGGGTGAACATATCCCCGGCGCTCTTATATTGACCGATTTGATAGATATCGGGGTAGATGCCCAGCTTGTCGAGAGAGCCACGGAAGAACATCACATCCGCGGCTAGACCGTTGATAAAGAGTTCTCCAGGTGGTGCCACATAAACTTTGTCGCACGCACTCGCGATGTAGAACTCCTTGTTCATCCCGTACTCCAGGTAGGCGTACACGGGCTTGCCTGAACTGCGGAAGTCGGCGATTGCGTCTCGAATCTCGTCAGATTTGCCCCAACCAATGCCCGACATATCAATCTCAAGAAGAATGGCCTTGATGCGGTTGTCGACCTTGGCTTTGCGGAATTGCAACACCAAACTCGATAGAGACTGTGTGGGAGCGCCGAGAAGCCTTCGGAAGGGATCGTCGGGAACATAATCAGGTAACGTGCCGGAAACTCGTAAGGCGAGTACGCTGTTGTCGCGGATGGAGGGGGCTCCCTGTCGAAAGGCTGCTACGATCAGCGCCAGGCCGATCAAGCCAACAAGGATCAGTCCAACCACAGTACTGGTGATTATTAGAACGGCCTTTCTGGTACTGGACATCGCCATAACTGTATCTGCCTCAAAAACTTGGGGATGGGAGAGTTCTGTTAATTCTCCTGTCGTACTTACGCTTTTTCGCCGGAAAAGGTTTTCTGGAAGGGCTAAGACTTATCTTTTTACAACCTGATCCCAAACGCAGTTCTGTGATCTAGCAACTACTGGGCTCGGACTATCCAACCACCACCGAGGACTTCATCATTGCGGTAAAACACCGTAGCCTGACCGGGCGTAATCGCTCGCTGTGGCTTATCAAAAAGCACTCGAACGCGGCCCTCAGCGGTTGGCGTTATTAAGGCCGGGGCCGCTTCATGCCGATATCGGATTCGCACGTCTGCCCTGACTGGCCTGTTCGCGGGATCCGAGTTAATCCAGTTCACACCCGCTGCTGTAAATCCACTTCCAAGCAACTCCTCTTGCGGGCCCACCACCACTCGGTTTTCCACAGCGTCAAGCGCGAGCACATACAGGGGTACTTCATTAGCAATACCAATCCCTCTTCGCTGCCCGATCGTGTAACGATGTATCCCTGTGTGCTCACCAATGACTCTCCCTCCCTTGTCCACGATCTGCCCCTTGCCTGGTAAGCGCTCCGATTGGCCTTCAATTTCCAGATACCGATCGATGAAGCCTGAGTAATCGCCGTCTGGGACAAAACAAATCTCCTGGGACTCGGCTTTTTCAGCGATGGCCAAACCCTGGCCACGAGCTATATCGCGAACCTCCGGCTTCGACATCTCACCCAAGGGAAACATTGCCCGAGACAATTGCTCCTGCGTCAACTCCCAGAGAAAGTAAGACTGATCTTTATGCAGGTTGCGGCCGCGATAAAGCCGGTATCGGTTCTGAAGCTCGTCAAACTCAACCCGGGCGTAGTGACCTGTTGCCACCTTTTCACATCCGAGGCTCGTAGCCAAACGATCCAGCGAGGCAAACTTTAGACGGCTGTTACATGAAACGCACGGTATTGGAGTTTCACCCTGCAGATAGCTCGCCACAAATGGCTGCACAACGTCTCTTTCAAATTCCCGCTCCAGGTTCAGAACGTAAAATGGAAACCCGAGCTCTTCGGCAACACGTCTGGCGTCGTAAACATCATCAAGCGAGCAACAACGCGAAGGCAGAGGCTCACCATTCTCGTCGACGCTAATCCCGCGACGCTGGTTCCAGAGCTGCATGGTGAACCCAACCAGCTCGTGGCCCTGCTCTCTTAAGATGGCCGCGGCCGACGACGAATCAACACCGCCACTCATTGCTACTGCTATTTTCATTGCAACACTTTCGAAACGCGGCCCTCTTATGGAACCTCATTCGGAACGCGGGCGTCCTCGCCCGCACTGACAGCCCCCCAATACTTGCTAAGCCAACACGAAGGTTAAGATGCTAAACTACCTAAGTTAAGCATACCGCGAAAGCTCGATTTGTCAGAATGCGGGAGGTAACCGAATGCGGGCGGGACGCCCGCGTTCCGAAGAGTGCGTCCAGAAAATGATGCCTGAGAGAGCGATTGAAGAATTTCGAATTGTGGCAGAACCATACTATCTGCCTGTGGACAGAGAAGTAGAGTTGTTTGAAGCCGCACATGCGGCGCGTTTGCCGGTGATTCTTAAAGGGCCGACAGGTTGCGGCAAAACTCGCTTCGTTGAACACATGGCTTGGCGCCTTGAAAGACCTCTCATCACTGTCGCCTGTCATGAAGACCTCTCTGCAACCGATCTGGTTGGACGCTTCCTCCTAGAGGGTGAAGAAACCGTCTGGCATGACGGTCCACTTACTTCTGCGGTTAGGCATGGCGCGATTTGCTATCTGGATGAGGTGGTCGAGGCCCGCAAAGATACCGTAGTAATAATCCATCCGCTGACTGATCACAGGCGGCGCCTTCCAATTGAGAAGCGCAGTACGATTCTCGAGGCTCCATCGGACTTCATGCTGGTTGTCTCTTATAACCCCGGGTACCAGTCAATACTTAAGGAGCTGAAACAATCGACACGACAGCGATTCGTCGCAATCGACTTTGATTACCCGCCACCAGAATTGGAAACTGAGATCGTCACCCGCGAAGGCGGAGTGGACGAAAGTACTGCGCGCGACCTGGTTCTCATTGGTCAAAAGGTCAGAAACCTACGTGGGCATGGATTGGAAGAGGGAGTTTCAACGCGCCTCCTGATCTACGCTGCGCAGCTAATCGCGCTCGGCATTCCACCAGTCCTAGCGGCCGATGTTGCAATGTGTTCTCCCATTACGGATGATCGGGAGCTGCAGAACAGTATTCGGGAGATCGTGACGACAGTCATTTAGCTCTAATGCGGCCTCAGGACGAAGACAAGGAGCGCGATCGACACCCATCGCTTGACGATTCCCAACAATCTACTGCTGACCGACAGTCGGTTTTGGAGTTGACTCGGGGTCTCGCACGTCTACCCCTGGATAAGACGGCAGCCGCGGTCGAAGTAAGCGCAAACATTGCGGGCGTTTCACTACGTGCCAGCGTAGAGTATTTACGCGCTGCGCCTGAGGCGGGTGAAGTTCTAGCTGCCACAGAGTTGCGTTCATGGGGTGAGCTCGGTCGCAGGCTCGCCATGAACGATCCCGACGCCGCGGTCCGGTTCTTTGCCACCGGAGTCCACGCCTTCAAAGGTTTCCCGCTATCTGCTCTACCATCAGTTTTCCAGCTTTGTACACGACAGACGATGTTATCGGCTGACATCGCCACGGCTACGTTTCAGAAGCTGCCGGCACTCGCTAAACAGATCAATCAGCCGGACATCCTCGAAAAGATTTGTGAGATCGGAGCCGACATAGCTCGGCGGTCGGCAAAACACAGTGCGGAGTTTCTCGACGCTGCACCGAACGTCCTTACTTTTCTGCAGCGTTTCCAGAGCAAAGAGATATTGTCACAAGCAATCGCACTGACGTCTGCTTTTGCCGCCAGGGCAGGGGGCATCTCATCTGAGGCTTGGTCTTTTTTACCAACTGCACTAGCGGAACTAGCCGTCAATGAGGCCCACCGCCTGCTTGATGCAACTGGCGTATTCCTAGAAAGAGGAGGCGGAGTCGCGCTGCAGGTTCTACTTTCAGGCGGCGATGTTCTTCGTCTGACGCCGCAGTTGTTCGAAGAATGGCTTCGGGCGGTTCACACCGTCGCCGAACAAGGCAATGCGACCCTCGTCGCATTCGTGCGAAGCAGTCCAAGGCTCCTGCGAATGCAGATCTACCAAGCTGAAGGGAGAGGTTCTGTTGAAGCGCTCAGACGCGTACTAGCTTTGACGCGCGAGGTCGCCCTTGTCGATGGTGAGGCCGCACTCGCGTCATTCCGCTCCAGCGCCGCGGCCTTACGAAACGTCTCAATTGACCAATATGAAGAGTGGGTGCGACGAGGCTTATCTGAAACACGTAACGATCAGCGGGCGCGACGTAGTTTTTTTGCACTTGAAACGCGCGGCAGCTACGAGGCTTTACACAGTGCTGACGGTGGAGTATCCCTTGAAACGATCGAGCACGTCTTGAAGCTCTATGTCGAAGGTCTAACCGGCCGAGCAGTCGAGGTCGCGTCACTTGGCACTGTGCCGCAAGAGGCTCGCATCAATGATGGAAGGACGATCCACCTCCCGTCCAAAGTAGGAGAGTTTGGCGCCGTGGATCTAGATTTTCGACTCTACAAAGTGCTGGCGGCCCATGGGGCAGGCCAGATCGAATTCGGCACACATGAACAGGACACCACCTCCCTGCGCGCCGCCTACCGAGCACTTGCGGACATTTTTGATCCTGAAAACGTTGATGCGCTCGATGCGTTTGCTTTGAACGGGTACATAAACGATTTCAGTAGTTCACAGCCCTCAGAACCATGGCCTGAAACCAATAGCCGGGATCCACTGCCCGGCCACATTGATTACCGCACGGTACTCGACCTTTTCCCGCACCGGCAGCTGGCCCGCCAGATATTCGGCACCCTCGAGAACGGCCGCATCGAAAGGTTGTTGCGCGCCAAGTACCGAGGCCTGGTACGCGATCTCGACCTTGTTCGCGGACATCTTCGGAAGCGCCGGCCACGTATTGCAGAACTGCCGGTTGCTCTCGCGCCCTTCGAATTGCTGTTTCAGATCGCAGTGCTCGGCGGCGCCGTTGACGATGCCCGAGAGTATTACCGTCAGGCGGCGACTGAGCTTGAGACAATAGTCAACGACTATCTTTCCGCCACGTCCGCCACCGTCGCCGACACGCTGATGGCGACAGCTCGCGTGTATTCGCTATTTCAGTCGCTCACTCAATCGGACGACGAAGCCCAACAGGTAGAGACACGCGATGAAGAAACAGACAGGGAAGACGAAGAGCAACTAACGAGCGAAAGAATGGATCGCCGGGCTGAGCAAAGGCCGGAACATCGCGATGCGCGTGAGCTTTTCAACGCATGGAATGATCCAAATCAGGATGGCGAACCGGATGACTTGGCCGGAGCCGAGTCATGGATGGACAGTCAGACTCCTGAACAGGCGCTGGAAGAAGGAGAAGTCGCCTACAACTACGACGAATGGGACCGCGAGCTAACTGATCATCGTATCGGCTGGTGTCGTGTCGTCGAAAAACAAGTGAAAAGTGGTGGTCGTGAATTCGTGGAGCAAACACGTGAACGTCACCGGGGCGTGATCTCTTCAATACGGCATCAGTTCCAATTGATGCGGCCCGAAGATCTCACACGAGTAGCAAATGAATTGGATGGGGAAGAGTTCGATCTCAACGCCGTCGTCGACTATGTCATTGATCGTCGTGCAGATGGACATCAATCTGAACGACTGTATGTGAAAAGATTTCGCCGGCGTCGTGACGTGGCTGTTTCCTTCTTACTGGACCAATCATCTTCAACTGCGCGTACGATCGGACGACACCCGCTGCAACCATATACAAGACCAGGGCGACGGATTATCGAGATCGAAAAGGAAGGACTGGTGTTGATGAGCGAGGCCCTGGAAGCAGTTGGTGATGTCTATTCAATTAACGGTTTTACATCCGAGGGTCGGCGCAACGTGAAGTTCTATATCGTGAAGGACTTTGACGAGCAATATACCGACGAGGTGAAGCGCCGCATCGGTGGCATTACTTATCAAAACAACACGCGCTTGGGAGCTGCGATCCGGCATGCGACGGCCCGGCTGTCGACTCGGGAAGCAAGAACACGTTTGTTGATCGTACTCAGTGACGGGCGGCCTTACGATCACGACTATGGTGACGCACGCTACGCTCGAGAAGACACCCGTGAAGCGCTACGTCAGGCAAAAGCTGAAGGTATTACTCCGTTTTGCATCACGATCGATCGAGAATCAGAAGCGGAGTTGCGGGATCTTTACGGCGAGGTGGGCTATACGATCATCGATGACGTACTATCTCTTCCAGAGCGGTTACCTGGAATTTACCGAAGACTGACGACTTAGTTGGGTTTTCCAAATCCCCCGCCACCAGGTGTTTCAATTCTCACGCGATCTCCATCATATAATTCCCAACTTCCTTTTGCGGAGATCTCTCTACGTTTTCCTCTTTTGACGACAAAGTTGCGTCCAGCCTTTCCCGGATCGCCTCCGGCTAGCCCATATGGTGAGTGCTTCCTCCGATCAGATAAGATAGACATCCGCGCGGGAACCAGACTCTCAACCTCACGCACCACTCCGTCACCACCGCGAAAAACACCAGCACCACCGGAGCCTTTACGCAGCGAGTACTCGCATACTCGCAGAGGGTACGAGTACTCAAGTGCTTCGACCGGCGTGTTCAAACTGTTGGTCATGTGAGTGTGAACACCACTCAGCCCGTCCTGCCCCGGCCGAGCTCCCATCCCTCCAGCTACCGTCTCGTAATAGGAAAACTCGGCGCCGGTGCGCGCATCGATGCCGCCAATCGTCAGATTGTTCATCGTGCCCTGACTGGCTGCAGGAATGCGGTCCGGCAGAGCATCGGATAAGGCGCGAAACAGCACATCAACGATTCGCTGCGAAGTCTCAACGTTTCCTCCAGCGACCGAAGCCGGAGGAGTCGCATTGACAACAGTGCCCAACGGAGCATGGACTGCAATCGGTTCCATCAGTCCGGCGCTTGCCGGCACATCTGGGCCCAGCAGACAGCGGAAAGCGTAAGCGACCGCCGAAACGGTTATTGCCTCGACTGCATTGACGGAACCAATTACCTGCGATGCGGTTCCGGTGAAATCAACTGACGCCTTATCTCCTTTGATTCGGATACTTACACAAATCCTGATTGGTACATCAGTTATTCCGTCATCGTCCAACACATCTTCGGCGCTGTATTCGCCATCGGGAATGTTTCGAATGGCGTGGCGCATCAAGCGTGATGAGTAAGTTATTAAATGAGCGGCGTACTCGATTGCCTCAGACTCACTACGACGGGCCACTATCTCAATCAGTCGATTTGCCCCCGTGGTTAATGAGCCGACCTGAGCGTGAAAATCAGCACGCCTCTCGTTACTGCCTCGAACATTGGAGAGGATTAGTCGCAAGACATCTGTGTCGAATTCGCCAGCGCGCAGCAGCCGGATCGGTGGAATTCTCAACCCTTCTCCATAGATATCAGTAGCCAATCCCATTGAACCCGGAGTGCCACCACCGATGTCAGCATGGTGAGCTCGATTGGCAACGTAAAACAGGGTTTCAGGTCGGCGCGTGCGTGATTGGACCACCGGCATCAGTAGCGTGACATCAGGAAGATGGGTTCCCCCGGCAAATGGATCGTTTAGGGCTACCACATCCCCAGGTTCAAGGCGCAGCGTCCTCAATGCAGCTGACACAGCCATGGGCATCGAACCAAGATGAACCGGCATGTGATCTCCCTGCGCAATGACTCGGCCACCTTTATCGAAGACTGCGCACGAATAGTCGCGGCGTTCTTTGATATTTTGTGAGAACGCTGTCCGGCGCAGAGCAATGCCCATCTCTTCCGCCACGGACGTGTAGAGGGCGCGGTAGATCTCTAATGTAGTTGGATCAAACATGTCTCGGAGCGCGGGCCTTCCCGCCAGCAATTACAACGCGCCTACCTCGACTATCAAATTACCGTACGAATCAACCCTCGCCTCCGCACGTGGCGGAATCAGCGTAGTGGCAGAATATTCAGTAACTATCGCGGGTCCCTTCACCCTAGTACCCGGGGTTAGCTCGGCTCGGTCAATAACTGCGCTCTGGTAACTCCGTTGCCCAAAGTAAGACAGGACAAAACCTTTCGACCTTAAGCGATGGGATGACTTTAATCGTCGCGGTGGGCGCTGCTTCAACAACCCGCTTGATCGCAAGCGGAGACTCACAATCTGAACCGCATTATCTTCTTGCACATAGCCATATGCACGTTTATGGGCCCTGTGGAACGCGCGAACTAAGTTACCAACGGACTTAATCTCAAGTTCAAACGACTGACCCAGATATCGCATTGCAACAAAACGCTCGTGTCGCTGTCGATCTTCAGCAAACCCTTCGTTCCTAAGTGCTGAGCGTACGCGACGCTCCATTTCGCGGAATACGCTGTTGAGCATCGCTTCGCTCTTGCTATCAGCCAGAAGCATAACCGTTTGGCTTTTGTCCTTAACTACATCTGCAGTCAATACTCCGATTGCAGAAAGGGCGCCACCCGAAGGTGGGGATACAACTCGCGGAATCTCGAGAGCTCTAGCCAACTCAACCGCATGCAGTCCCCCCGCGCCGCCGAAAGGGATCAGGGAAAACGCCCATGGATCGAACCCGCGTTCGACAGAAATGTGACGAAGTGCACGCTCCATATTTGTGTTAACTACGGATAAAACGCCATCCGCCGCTTGGACCACGTTAATTTGTCGCCCAGCGGCTGTGCTCATCTCGGAGGCAAGTTGTTTGAGAGCCGAAAACGCCCTTTCATGATCCAGTGGAAACTCGCCTCCCAACAACCCTCGTTTGCCAAAGTGGCCCAAGACCAAATGCGCGTCTGTAACGGTGGGAACCCTTGATCTGCCATAACAGGCGGGACCGGGATCGGCGCCTGCTGATTCGGGTCCGACACGCAACGAACCGCCTTCATCAACCCGCGCGATTGAGCCACCACCGGCGCCAACCGTGTGGATATCCAGCAACGAAACCGCCACGGGCATACCTGCGATCGTTGCTTCATTTGTCATGCGCACGCCCGCTCGCTCACACAAAGCAACGTCCGTTGAGGTGCCGCCCATGTCAAAAGTGATTAGGTCGCGGTAGCCTGCGACCGCGACAAGTCTTCTGGCCCCTACCACACCACCAGCAGGTCCGGAAAGAATCGTGCGCACTGGTTCATCGGCGGCAGCGGGCGCGGAAATTACACCGCCCGACGACTGCATTACCTTTAATCTGGGGGCCGTTGCTTCGAGAATCTTCAGGTACGCCCCCATCAGCGGTTGCAGATAGGCATTAATGGTCGTTGTGGAAACCCGTTCATATTCGCGGTACTCCGGAAGGATGCGATGGGAGACTGACAGCGGTACGTTTAAAGAATTGAGCGCCTCCGCAATTCTCTCCTCGTGTTCTGGGTGGAGGAACGAGAAAAGCAGACAGATCGCAATTGAATCCACTCGAGCCTTTCTCAGGCTTTTAATCAAACGTGGCAGTTCACTTTCATTCAGCTTGAGCAACACTTCTCCGGAAGCACCGATTCGCTCGTTTACACCAAAGCGCAATTCGTCACCGACGACTATTCCTGGTCGTGACGCGTTCAAGTTGTACAGCTCGGGTCTTGCCTGCCGGCCGATCGCGATAACGTCTTCAAAACCTTTCGTAGTTATCAGTGCCGTGCGAGCCCCGCGGCGCTCGATAAGCGCGTTCGTGCCTACGGTGGTTCCATGAAGCACCTCAAGTTTGTCGACTTGAACTCCTAAGGTTTCGGCAATTCGTTTTAGACCAGCAATGATGGCCTGCGACGGATCTCCCGGCGTTGAGGGCAGTTTGAAGACCTGAACTTGGCCTTCGGCGGAAAAAACGAAATCTGTAAACGTGCCGCCAGTGTCCACTCCAACGCGCAGAGTTGAAGGCACATGGGTGGCTCGTTTCATCAATTGCAAGTTTCTTAGCGGAACTTACTGCGAAAGTATGGATTGGGCACAACCCGTCCGGTTCGATTCTCGTGCGGCATCAAGCACCAACTGAGCTCTGTAACCATCTTCGAAATCGGCGGCGCCGTCGACAATTGTCTTCTGGTTACGCAAAGCCTCAACAATTGCGCATGAAAACGCTGCGAAACCTCGGGACCAACTTGCTGGACGCATCCCCGGAGCCATCGGATCTTGATGAACTTTGCACGGACGCCAAGCGGCAGAGCCGGACGGCGAATGCCAAAGCTCGCCGGTCTCCTCGACCATGAGCGAACCAGTGCTGCCATAGACTTCCAGGCGGTTCTCATGAGCACCGGATTCTACGACTGAAAGAGATGCGAGTCCGGTAGCGCCGCTGGTCCATTGCGAATCAGCAAAACGAAACATCAGTCTCGCTTCGTCGTCTGAAGTTACCGCACGTTTCGCACCGGATGATTTATCTAGTCGTTCAGCAATGTGCGTCGAGAGCATACATGTAACTTGCGTAATTTCGGCGTCTAACAGCCACCTAAAAGAGTCAATCACATGTGAACCAATCGCCCCGATTGTCCCCCCACCCATGTTCTTATCAGACCACCAGTCCCAGGGCTGATCAGGAAGCCCACGATAATCGGAACGAAAGACGTAGTTACAATGACGGACGATACCGATAGTGCCGTTGCGCAACATGGACCGCATCATGCGACGACTCTTTAAAAACCGGAGCTCGTGATCAATCAGATTTAGTGCGCCGGCTTTGCGTGCTGCCGCGAACATTGTCGCAGCTTCATTGCTGTTCATCGCCATTGGCTTCTCGCAAAGCACGGACTTGCCGTTCTCTAGCGCCGCCAACGTCATTTCCAGGTGCAGAGCGGGAGGGGTCACTACGCTCACCAAATCCACATCGTCGCGCTTCACCAGTTCACGCCAATCGCTGGCAACATTAAGAATTTCAAACTCTTTAGCTACCGCTTCAGCGTGCCCGCGATTACGACTGGCGATGGCAACTACTCGCGCCCCCATACAATCCCTAAAGCCGGGAATCTGAGTTGTGCGCGCAAACCCGGCGCCAATTATTCCAATTCCGATCTGTTTTGAATTAGTCACCGCAAGAAGGTCCCGTTTTGAATTTTTAAGAGCATTTTGGGTTCGCAATGTTAGCACCGCTAGGTCCACAACTTCGCAGAGAACTGCAGGTCAGTTCTGACATCGTCAATTGATTAGCCTGACTGGAATGTCCAACTCGTGAAATCGACTCCGAAGTTTCCTTATAAGATTCTCTCTCCGGGTTTCCTCGACTTGTCCCACGGATTGGCCACATAAAGCTGCCCGGTATGAACTTCAAAAGCTTCCAACAGCGCTGTCACTGCCGGCAGCTTGCTATTTTCAAACTCATCTACGCTTCCCTGAAAAGCAATACGCCCCTGATCGAGCAGGATTACCTTTGTTTGGGGAAGCGAACGGTTATCTTTTACCTCTAGGATAGCAACCTCGCCGCGATCGTCTGTTACAGCTCGATACCTCGCTAGGTAGGGAATCTCCTGAAGCTTTTTCGTGACGTAAAGGGACGAGACGTGGTTTATGTCCCGGGCTCGAATAATCAGATCCAGGATCTGCACCGCCACTATTGGATCCAAACTCAGCGTTGGCTCATCGAAAAGCATGATCGATGGCCATCCAATCATTGCCCTGGCGATCTCCAGACGTCGCTTCATACCACCAGACAATTCTTCCGGAAATTTGTCGCCTTCGTTCTCCAGCCCCACAAACTTCAGCACTTCCCGAACTGCCTCGTCTACAGCCGATTCCGACCACCCATGCTCTTGCAAGCGATACGCGGCATTGTCATAAGCGGAGTATCCTGTAAAAAGTGACTCTTCCTGAAAGACCATTCCCATCGAGCCTCCGCGAATTGCCAACAACTCTGACTCGTTGAGATTTTCGATTTCGCGACCGTCGATAAAGATCTTCCCTTCGTCTGGCCTTAACAACCCAATGGCGAGTCGCAACAACACAGACTTTCCCGACCCCGAGACTCCGGTAAGAAAAATCATCTCACCCTGTGAAAGTGTGAAGCTGACATCAACCAACACAGGGTAATCGTCAAAAGAGACTGAGACGTTTCTAAACTCAATTATTGGAACTGACATACTACTTTCCTTTGCGGACTACTTCTACTGTGCAATGGGCTCGCGCCACAACTGCTGCCGAGACGCTACCCAGAACAAAACGTTCGAACCGATTACTGAAACCCGTAGATCCGACGAAAATCGAATCCGCATTCCAGTCTTCGGCCGTCTTAACAAGCACGCGCTTGGGATCCCCCCTTTTCACTTCAGTCGTCACCTTCCACTCGGGCCTATTAAAGAGGCTGGCTCCTTGCATCAAAATACTCTTGGCCCAGTCCTCCTCTTCCTGGTTTGCTTCTTCAACCGTCGGTAGAAACGCCTCAAGCACACTGGGCACGAGTGGATTGTCAACAACGATCAGCTTGATTTCACTATTTGGTGGCCAGAAGCGGGTGGCAACCTCCCCAGCGGCTGCAAGACTTGGCTCTGACCCATCGAGTCCCACAACGATGCGCACAGGCTGGTCGGGCTCTTCTACGCGACCACGGGCAACACGCACAGAGCAACTGGCCTCAGTTAACACACGTTGCGATACGCTCCCAAGCACAAAACGACCCACCGCTGTGCGCCCATGCGAACCAACCAATACAAGATCCGGTTGCCACCTATCTGCTTTGGCAATTACCTCCCAAGCCGGCGAGCCATAGGACGCTTCCGCTGTGACCTTCCACTTCGGATGGTTCACTTGCACTCGTTGGCGTGCCCTTTGAGACAATTCGTTTGCCTCTCTCATTGCTTCGGATCCCCTTGCATAGGATTGTCGTAATTCTGCAGGCACGTTAGGTTCATCGCCTTGCTCGAGAATCTGACTTACGGTGGCTGGGGCCGGCGGTAACCACACCTCGGCCACACTTAGGACTAGGGCTTCCGCATCCGGTGGTAACCCGGCACGCTGTAGATCGTCTAAGGCCGCCTCAGCGCAATCGGAGCCGTCGTAAGCAATCAAGATTTTCCTTTGTGTCATACATCCTCCGGCAAGTTGTTCTATTCAACCGCAACAGCCATACCGCAATAACGTGGGGAAGCGTCCCAGTGAAAAACTATACGCGTCAGAAAGCGCCTTAAGAATGCGAACGTTCGCGCAGTTCTGTGGGTGAGTTTGCACACCCATTAGACCCCCCGAAGCTAAATGAGGCGTCTTCGACCGGCATAATATTGCGCTGAAAAAGAGTGTACAACAGCGGTCATTCGAGAGGTTATGGAACGACTAAGATCGGAACTTGACGCCGGTAAACAGATGGTGCCTGGCCCAAGCTTACTGCCCGACGAAAGGAACACATATGAGGTTCGATGTGGCATATGCGGCCAAATCAGTTATGTAGACGAATCAACGTTAAGACGCGATGCGGGCACAACTGTTGCAGCGCAGCATTGTGATGATACCGTAGCATTTAGCCTCAGATGATATGACAAATCACGACCGAAATCAGAGTGCACCGGCCAAAGCACGTCCGCCGGGAGGGCATCGAGACGGAGATGTTGTCCTTCGGGATGGCTCCACGGTTCGAGTGCGAGTGATGTGCACAGAGGATGAGGGCGCCCTATTCGGGCTTTTTCGGTCACTGTCAGACGAATCACGATGGTTCCGATTCTTCTCGCCCGGCAAGGACTCTGTCCTTGCGGCTGAAGCGCACCGCGAATCTGACCTCGACTACGTAAGTCGTTTTGGACTGCTGGCTATCTCAGGAGTGGACGAGCGAGTTGTGGGGCACGCTTTCTATGCGGCAATTTCAGAACAACGAGCAGAGGTTGCCTTTGCCATCGCTGACGACTTCCAAGGACGGGGACTTGGTACCATCCTGCTCGGTCAACTGGCGGAGATTGCCACCGCCAATGGGATTCAGATCTTCGAAGCGGAACTGATTGCTTCAAATCACGCGATGCTACGAGTGTTCCGTGAATCAGGCTTTCATATCGAGGTCTCCGCTGAGGCGGGCCAACTGCGCGTCACGTTTCCGACTTCTCTTACTCTTGAAGCCATTCAGCGGTTCGAGGATCGCGAAGCTACAGCGGCCGTAAACGCCCTGAAACTGTTCTTCAATCCGCGTGCAGTAGCCGTTATCGGTGCATCTCGCGAACGAGGAACGATTGGCGGTGAGATCTTCCACAAGCTGATCAGTTATGGCTTCCAGGGTCCGGTATATCCCGTGAACGCACGTGCCCCGGTTGTTCAATGCGTGCCCGCCTACTCCTCTATCCAGGACATCCCTGGACCAGTAGATCTCGCGATTATCATCGTCCCTGCAACAAACGTCGTTGCTGCCGCAACGGAATGTGGCGAGAAAGGCGTTAAGGCTTTGGTAGTTATCTCGTCAGGGTTCGCTGAAACAGGCCCCGAAGGGCAAGCTCGCCAAGCCGCACTCGTGCGCGTATGTCGTGCCGCAGGAATGCGCCTAATCGGACCGAACTGCATGGGTATTGTGAACACCGATCCGGCTGTAAGTCTCGACGCAACATTTGCGCCAAATGAACCGTCGCGAGGGCGGATCGGATTTTCTTCACAGAGTGGAGCGCTCGGACTTGCGATAATGGATTACGCGAAATCACTCGGATTAGGTCTCTCGACGTTCGTCTCAGTTGGGAACAAGGCCGACATCTCTGGTAACGATCTGCTGCGCTACTGGGAGTCTGACCCGGGAACAGATGTGATTCTTTTGTACCTCGAGTCGTTCGGTAACCCTAAAAAATTCTCGCAAATCGCTCGACGTGTCGCTCGACGAAAGCCAATCGTGGTGGTTAAGAGTGGCCGATCAACCGCCGGTGCTCGGGCCACATCGTCCCACACGGGAGCGTTACTTGCCGCGTCCGACGTGACGGTTGACGCTCTGTTCAGGCAGTCAGGGATAATAAGAACAGACACTTTGGAAGAACTATTCGACGTCGCTTCGCTCCTGGCGGATCAGCCTCTACCTCCTGGCAAGCGTGTTGGGATCATTACGAACGCAGGTGGCCCTGCCATCCTTTGTGCAGATGCCTGCGAGGCCAGGGGTTTGGAAGTCCCACTGCTCACCGTCGATACGATGCAGAAGCTGCGGGCATTCCTGCCCGAGGGAGCAAGCGCAACCAACCCGGTGGATATGATTGCTTCTGCTTCTGCAGATGACTACCGCGAGGCTATTCGAATCGTTGCAGCTGATGAAAGTGTCGACTCCATAATCGTCATCTTCACGCCCCCACTTGTTACCACCTCGGAAGACGTGGCAAACGCCGTCGCTGATGCGGCGGTGGAACTGAAAGGCTCCAAACCCATAGTGACGGTCTTTCTGGCGAATCGTGACGTATCTTCGCAACTACGCAGGAACGAACTTCGAATACCGTGTTACCGTTTTCCTGAAACAGCTGCAATAGCACTCGCAAGGGCTGCACGGTACGCCGAATGGCGAGAACGACCAGAGCCCGTCCCGGCTACATTTAGCGATATTCGTCGTGACGAGGCTGCGGCGATCGTCGCGGCGGCGCTGGGACGAGGCGATGGCTGGTTAACCCCAGATGAAACCTCCAGTCTCTTCTCGTGCTATGGACTGCCACTGGTCGACCAAAAGTTGGTCTCGACACCACAAGAAGCCGCCTCGGTGGCTGCCGAGTTTTGCAGTGATGTTGCACTAAAAGCTGTATCGCCCAGCATCATTCATAAAACTGAAACAGGCGCGCTACGACTCGGTTTACGAGGCGCAGACCAAGTGCTGGAAGCCGCACAACAGATGCAAGCGTCGCTTGCGCAGCTTGGTCATGTTGTGATTGGCTTCGTGGTTCAGCGAATGGACCGAGGCGGCGTTGAGATGCTAGTTGGCGTGGTCCATGACAAGCAATTCGGCCCCTTGGTCGCTTGTGGAGCTGGTGGGACGCAAGTCGAGTTGCTCCGGGACGTATCACTCAGTCTGACACCAATTGCACGTGAAGACGCGACACAGATGATTCGAAGACTAAAGACCTACCCACTGTTGACTGGCTTTCGAGGTACACCACCGAGTGACGTTTCGGCACTTGAAGATGGGTTGCTCCGCGTCAGCGCAATGGTCGACGACATCCCCCAGATTGCAGAGCTCGACTGCAATCCATTTGTGGTTCATTCAGAGGGCGCAGTGATTCTTGACGCACGGGTCAGGGTCGCTGCAGCCGATCCGCGACCTTTATTAGGCGTGCGCTAAAAACCTGCTCCATGGGTCAAAAGCCCAACACCGCTGCGAGAAACTGCTCACTTCCCTCCTAAAAATCGCCAGTAAATGGGCAAGCAGGAACTGGCACGTTGAGTGCTGCCAATTAATTCCGTAGAAAGGCGTTCTTAGTGAAGGAGGTTCGTAATGTTGAGTACGCGTGAAATTCCACGCAATCAGTGGCCCGAATTCTTTAACGAGTTCAGTCGGACGCATGAAGGATGTGGTGTCACCCTCGAAGTCTTTGGTCCGGACATTGGCGATCAGGTTGAAGAGAAGAGCTTTTTCTTATCTGGAGTTGCGGCTGAGCTCAAACCCAATGGCGACAGGATTGAGATCATGCTTGGTGGTAGCCCTGAACGCCATTTAACACACGTAATCAGTACCCCAACGAATGTAGGATTTGAAAAGGGCATGACGGGAACAAAAGGTGCTCTACAGATCAAGTCTGCAGACGGCACAACGGCGTTATTGCACTTGCTCTAGAGGAATTTTTAAGGATGGGCGCGCCAGGATCCTGAGCGCCCCATATCTCTGGAGCGCGCGACTAGGCGCATCAGTATTTGGTTAGCTTCCTGCAATTTCTCTCCGGGGCAGGATGGAAGTATGCAATCTCGCAGCAGGATAAACCGCAGGTAACAGCGGTGAACCATCCAGGCCAACAAGCAGGTTTCTGACGCATCGACTAGCCTCGTAAAATCGGGATTCAGATGGTTGGCCAGACGAGCACTAGTCGCCGAGAGAGGATTTTTGGAAGCAAGCACGGTTGTGAACGACGAACTGTGGAAAACCCCTCAAAACTGAGAAATACCCCGCAGTATTACAAACCGAAGCCACCATAAAACTTAATGGAAATCGATAATAGAATGGAGATACCGAGTGGAACAATTGATGCACAGTGACGAATTCAAGAAGGGGAGATCTGCCAGCAAAAATTCAGCTGAAGAGGCAATCATGAACACACTCGCAAACATACCTACAAATGGAAGACCGATCACGGACGGTGCGTTGATCTGGAACCGGCTCCATTCCGAACGAGAAGAGATCTGCACGGCGCTGCTTAAGGAGCGAAACGATGATGCTGACCTCGATGAAGGCGGTCGGGAAGTTGAGTTTAAGCATCGCGAACTACTGCAGGCTCGTCTGCGGCAACTTGACGATGCGCTTGATCGCGTGATTTCAGGAGCATATGGACACTGCAGCGATTGCAATAGTCCAATTGAGGCGCCGAGGTTGACTGCGGACGCGGCTGCAGCATTCTGCATTGAGTGCCAACAGTTTTCAGAATGTGAGCATCACTTTCGAACCTTGTAGGTATCAAGCTGGTTGCGCCAAGGGAACCCGAGATGTTGAAAATGAAAGCAAACGTTTTTCATGGGAAAAATGACATTCGTGTGGAGGAGGTCGAACGCCCACGTGCCGGTTTTGGAGAGGCCGTCATTCGTGTAACCCTGACAACCATCTGTGGGACCGACCTTCATATCCTTCGAGGTGAGTATCCGGTCAAGGCTGGGCTGATAATCGGGCACGAGCCTGTTGGCGTTATCACAGAACTGGGGCCTGGGGTCAGCGGATATGAGTTGGGTGACCGCGTTTTAGTGGGGGCGATCACTCCCTGCGGTCAATGTAGCGCATGTCTATCCGGTCAATCCTCTCAATGCGGCCACGGCGGCGGTTACGAAGCAATTGGGGGCTGGCGCTTTGGGAATACCATAAACGGAGCTCAGGCTGAATATTTGCTGGTTCCAAACGCCCAGGCAAACCTCGCGAAAATTCCAGCTAGGCTGAGCGACGAACAGGTGGTACTACTTGCGGATATTGCTTCCACAGGATTTGGCGGCGCTGAGGCAGGAAATATCCGGATCGGCGATTCAGTTGCGGTTTTCGCACAGGGGCCGATCGGGCTATGCGCAACGGCAGGTGCAAAACTTCTCGGCGCCAGCTTCATCATCGGCATTGACGGTGACGAACGGCGGCTAGAGATGGCAAAACGAATGGGAGCAGATGTGGTGCTTGACTACCGTCAGGTTGACGTGGTTGCCGAAATAAAGCGGCTCACAGGTGGTGGAGCGGACGTGACTATAGAAGCGCTGGGCACGCAGCAGACCTTTGAGAGCGCATTGCGATCGCTGCGACCTGGTGGCACGCTTTCAAGCCTTGGTGTGTACTCCGGCAAATTGCAGGTCCCATACGATGCCTTCGCTGCCGGGTTGGGAGATCATCACATCGTGACCACACTATGCCCTGGTGGCAAAGAGCGCATGCGAAGGTTGATGGAGGTTGTGAGGCGCGGACGGGTAGACCTCACACCGCTTTTGACCCACAGCTACGGTCTGAATGGAATTCGCGAAGCATACGAACTTTTTGCCGAGCGAATGGATGGCGTGATGAAGGTTGCTATTCGGCCTTAGACCGAAATTCAGTCCGCAAGAAAGGCAGCTCACTTCGAGCTGTCTTTTGCTTTTTGGGGGATAAAGGGAGGCGGTAACTAGACTAGTCGGGCGACGCTCCTGGGGACCTTTTCACTCTCTCTTACAAACGCATCTTGCAGTGTTTCGAACTGTTCTGGACTCAGGATAATTTCGGGCCACTTATACACCCGCTCTTCTTCAAGCGCCGTGTGGGCTCTCAGCTTTTCCGAAACGGCCAACATGCGTGCTCTGATCTCGCCTATTGACTCAGTTACATCGCTCGCGGGCTTAGTGTTCGCGAGGAGTTCTCGCAGAATCCTCAAAGCCTGAGATAGCTGGTCAACCAGGAAGGTGTGATCGGCGCGAAGTTGGTCAACGGCCGCCTTAGCCTCCTCAAACTCAGGCAAATTATTCTTACCAAAAATCTCTCGAGGAGCGTTCAGGATGGTGGGAAACAAACAGACGTTCTCCGCCCTGATGTGAACAGCGAGCTGTCGCCAAAATAGATCAAGCAACTCGAACGACCACTCAATGTCCTCTTTTTGCAGCAGGATTGCGAGGTCTCCCAGGACCTCGTCCATTATTCGGTGATCGCTTTCGAAGTTTAGTGGCAGCATAACTATTACCATTTTGATCTGAAGCAATGCTCGTTCCCTGGAATAATGGCCCCGAGGACGTGTGATAAATGAGACGACTTAATGCAGCTAGTGGGGGACTTTCCACGGTCCGACGAGCGATCTTTCGCAGCCGAGCTTTCGGTACCCAACTAAAGCCTTTGGTCCAGGCAGCAGTCGCCTAGCCACCACTGCGGGCGAGACTCCCAGATCAACCGAATGGACTGCTGTCGGATCGAACCAACGGGTGTTCGGGCCGTACAGACAGTTACATCACCATTAGCCTGAATTTGAAGCATTGTGAGCGCACTGCAGAGCAACTGGCGCTCGTGAGCCGCGTGCGCCTGAGTAGCAACACGAAGGGCCGCTGGGTTTTGAAAATAGCGAATCATCGCCTCCAATTGCTGGTTGGTGTTTTTGATGGGCAGCCCCTCCGCCTTTAGGTCTATCAACTTATTTACAACCGTAGCGGCGGTAGCCGGATTCTCGGGCCAATTTTCGCTATGTGAAAACCACTCCCGATCTTCTTCCGTGTTGTAATTCTGCTCAATAGGCTGATAGAAGATCTCTAACTGGTTCTGATGGGCAAAGCGCGCCACGGCCGGAGCCTCATCCAAATTGTGATTCATGATCACGGTCTTCAGCCGAATGTCGAATGAAAGGCGCTCTTCGTCCTTGATGGCTCTTAGGGTCTGGATGGACTCAAGGGTCTTTTCAAAGAACCCTTCCCGACCTCGTATCATGCTGTGTGTTTCGCCGATTGCGTCCAGCGAGATTGTGACGCGCGAGGGACCGCTAAGAGCCAAGTCCCTAATCTTCTGTTGGTCTTTCCAGTACCCGTGCGTCAAAACCTCGATATAAAGGCCGAGGGCGCTACCGTACCTAACAAGTTCGATAGTTAGATTGTTCAACAGTGCCTCGCCACCCGAAAATACGACGTGTACTGGACCGAGCCAGTGCCGCAAGTCGCTCAAAACTCTCTGCCATTCTTCGAGGCTTGGGCGTTCTTCAGGACCCTTGTTCTTCCAGATGTCGCAGTGTACGCAACGCGCGTTGCACCGTTCGGTCAACAGGAAAGCTACAGTTGCGGGCCGGCAAAGCGACGCCAGCCGGCCCCCCGCTGCCGTTCTTAAACGGTAGTTCACGGTTTCGTGTAGGCGACGGCGAATGGTATTAACAGTATGCATCGGTAACCGATCCCGCGCTTGAGTGGCCAGTGCAACTGTTGATCCAATCATCAAACTCGGAAACGGCTGCTTTCATGGTTCGCTGCAAATGCCCGAAAAATACCTCTGCGGAATATTGCCACCTCCGTTTCCAATATTGGGTTGTATTTCGCACTTGACTCGAATTCATGCAAGGGCTTACTTCTGATTTACTTGTCTTGCTAATATAATGCGCAAAAATGCTCTGTCGCCCCAAAATGACTAGGCAGCAGACAGAAAGCGAGCCCCTTCCGTCCTGAAAAATACCAAAGAGAAGATTCTAGTCGTTGACGATGATCGCGCGATCCGCTGGACACTTGGCGAAGCCTTGCGTAGTTGGAGTTTTGTTCCCGTGGAAGCTGGTACGGTGTCCGAGGCCCTGGCGCAATTCGCAGCGGAATCCCCCGCTGCTATTCTCCTGGATATCGACCTCCCCGATGGTTCTGGTTTGGACGTCTTGAGACAGATCAAGGCGGACAGGCCCGAAGCCGTCGTGATTATGATTACTGGCAACGTGTTAATTGACAACACAATCGCGGCTCTTCGTGGCGGAGCATACGACTTCATTAGCAAGCCGATCAGTCTCGAAGAGTTACGGGTAACAATTCGTAATGGACTCGAAGCTCATGAGTTACGACGAGAAGTAGATCAGGTTCGCCGCGAACGCGCGCAGCAATTTGCCTTTGAACAGATCGTTGGTCAATCGCCCGCAATGCAAAAAATGTTGTCGCTCGCTGCTAAGGTTGCGGAAAGTGAAGTTTCTTCAGTTTTGCTTCAGGGCGAATCGGGCACCGGGAAGGATCTCGTAGCGAAAGCCATTCATTATGGTTCACGCCGAGCGGAACGTCCGTTCGTGGCGATTAATTGTGCGGCTCTCCCTGCCACCTTAATCGAGTCAGAGCTCTTTGGTTATGAGAAGGGGGCGTTCACCGACGCAAAAGCTCGAAAGGAAGGCTTATTCGAACAAGCGGAAGGTGGAACACTCTTGCTCGATGAGATAGGTGAACTAGAACTGTCTTTGCAGGCAAAGCTCCTTCGTGTTCTGGAGGAAGGCGCATTTCGTAGAGTCGGCGGGCTGAAAGACATTCCGCTCGACGTGCGAGTCATTGCGGCTTCAAATCGAGATCTAAAAACTGAAAGTGAGGGCGGGAGGTTCCGCCTGGATCTATACTATCGACTATCTATTATTCAAATCGACATCCCTCCACTCAGAGATCGAGGAGATGACGTGTTGCTCCTGGCTCAACACTACATAGATACTATTGGCTCTCGGTTGAAGTTGAAGCATAAAATTACAGGGCTTTCCCCGGAAGTCATCACTGTATTTCGCCGTTATTCATGGCCCGGCAATGTCCGTGAGCTCAGGAACGTAATTGAACGTGCTTTGATACTCGAGGACAATGAAGTAGTAACAGCTGATTACTTGCCAGGTGGCTTAACGGGTCAACCTTCTGTTCGGACAGGCTCTTGGTCGGCCGGGGATTCGACCTCGGCCGTTCAGTTTCTCCTGCCCGACTCAGGGATTTCACTTGAAGATGTCGAGATGTCATTTGTGAAGCAGGCAATTGAACGATCTGAGGGGAACCAGACACGTGCAGCTGAACTTCTGGGCATCTCTCGCGACCAACTACGCTACCGTTTGAAGAAGCTCGAAGTCGCCGAAGTTGTGACTGGTGAGCCCTCTCAATAAGCACCCCGATGATCTCTTCTGACCCAAAAATTCTCTACACACGGGACCTCAGTACCGAGGAAGCATTAGAACGATCACTAAAAGAGCTAGCGGATATTAAGTTTGCCCTTGATGAGTCTGCGATTGTGGCGATTACAGATCAGCGCGGAGTCATAAGCTACGTTAATCACAAATTCTGCGAGATCTCGAAATATTCGGAAGCTGAGCTGCTCGGCCAGGACCATAGAATTATCAACTCCGGCTATCACCCCAAAGAATTTATTCGGGGCCTGTGGGCCACGATAGCTAGCGGTAAAGTGTGGCGGGGCGAGATCAAGAACCGCGCTAAAGACGGAACATACTACTGGGTAGACACGACCATCGTTCCGTTCCTCAGCTCAGAAGCTAAGCCGTACCAATATATCGCCATTCGATACGACATAACTGAGAGGAAACTTGCCGAAGAACAAATTCATCAGCAGGCCGCACTGTTGGACCAGGCGCAAGACGCCATTATGGTTCGCGACCTAGAGCACAACATTCTTTTCTGGAACAAAGGGGCCGAACGAATCTACGGCTGGAGCGACAAGGAAGCGGTCGGTCGCAACGCCGTCGAGGTCTTGTTCAAGGAACCGGGAATGGCAAACGTTGCGCGAGAGGAGCTCTTAAAAAAGGGCGAATGGCGAGGCGACATCACACAGCGTCGCCGTGATGGGCAGGAAGTGATTGTTGAGAGTCGCTGGACTCTCGTGCGTGATGAAAAAAACATACCAACTTCGATTCTGGTAATCAACACCGACATTACAGAAAAGAAAAGGATGGAAACCCAGTTTCTGCGCGCACAACGCATGGAGTCCATTGGGACTCTGGCCGGGGGCATCGCCCACGACCTGAACAACGTTCTATCACCGATCCTGATGGCTATTGAAATGTTGCAGATGAAGGTCAAGGACGAAAGCTCGCGGCAGTTACTCGAGATATTGCGCAGTAACGCTGAGCGCGGCGGCAGCATGATTCGACAGGTGTTGTCTTTTGCCCGCGGCGTCGAAGGCGAACGCGTTTCAGTTCAGCCCAAGCATCTGATCAAAGAGATAACCAAGATCATGCAGGAGACGCTGCCCAAGTCGATCGAAATCGCGTATCACATTCCGAATGATCTGTGGATGATCTCGGCCGATGCGACTCAAGTTCACCAAGTCTTAATGAACCTTTGCGTCAACGCCCGCGACGCGCTGCCTCATGGCGGAACCATTACGATAAAAGCCGAGAACGTGTACGTTGATGAAAACTACGCGCGTATGCACCTAGAGGCAAAACCGGGCCGCTTTGTAGTGATAACAGTCGCAGATACCGGCACCGGCATGCCCCCAGACGTACTGAGTCGAATCTTTGAGCCCTTCTTTACGACCAAGGACATGACCAAAGGCACCGGACTGGGTCTTTCAACCGCGCTAACAATCGTGAAGAGTCATGGAGGCTTTATCAACGTTTACAGCGAGACGAGCAAAGGAACCCAATTTGCGATCTACTTCCCGTCACAAGAGACGGAAGAGTTTTCGGCTCTGGGTATTCCAGATACCGATCTCCCTGTTGGGCACGGCGAGCTGATCTTGATTATCGACGATGAAGAATCGATCCGGCATATAACCGCGAGCACCCTGGAAACATTTGGCTACAAGGTGTTAACGGCTGCCGACGGTACCGAAGCAATTCCTCTCTACGCCCAGAGGGGTGACGAAATAGCGGTGGTGCTCACCGACATGCTGATGCCGTTCATGGATGGACCAGCAACAATTCGTGCGCTGTTTAAGATGAATCCGAAAGTGAGAATCATCGCCGCGAGTGGTTTGACAGCGGGTCATAAGCCAGGGGAGGCCTCGCTTGAAGGTGTAAAGATTTTTTTAACCAAACCCTACACGGCAGAACGTCTATTAAAGGCTCTTGCCGAAGTTCTTAAAGGTTAGTTTCCCTTCCCATTTCGTCCAATAGATTTTTTTACGCTACCTGCCATAAATATGGGGCCATATCACCCCGGATGGCAAAGTTGTTCTCGAAGCCGGCCGGTAGTTTAACTCACCAGTGTTCTGAAAACTTAGAGGTGTCGGCTATGGATTGGCGAGTCCTTTTGACAACTTTTGGTGTGATCTTTCTCGCGGAGATGGGTGATAAGACCCAGCTTGCCGCGATGACTATGTCCGCGCAATCGCAGAGGCCATGGATGGTCTTCTTAGGAGCTTCAATTGCTCTGGTCGCGGTCTCAGCCCTTGGCGTGGTCGTCGGCACGGTCATTGGCAACTACGTGCCACTGATTTGGGTAAAACGCGTAGCAGCGTTTTCGTTTATTCTCATTGGTGTCTTGATTCTCTTCGACAAGTTCTGAGCAGATCTCGTATTTGGGTGGAGCGATGGAGCACGATCACTCTTCTGCTGCTATTGAGCAGCGATTGGCTGCTGGTCCAAGACATAACTATCTACGGGACTGGATCTACGGCGGTGTTGATGGCTCAGTGACCACGTTTGCGGTGGTAACTGGCGTCGTAGGAGCGCAGTTGTCGCCCTGGGTCATTCTCGTGATGGGCTTCGCTAACCTCTTTGCTGACGGCTTTTCGATGGCAGCCAGTAATTTCTTGGGGACGAGAGCCGAACACGACGACCTCAAACGCCTCGAGGCAATTGAAAACCGTCACATCGATTTAGCTCCAGAAGGTGAACGCGAGGAGGTCCGACAGATCTACTCAAATAAAGGCTTTGCGGGCGAAGACCTGGAGCGAGTTGTCGAATTGGTCACATCTGATCGAGAACGATGGGTCAAAACCATGCTTACTGAAGAGTATGGCTTGCCGCAGGAGGTGCGCTCTCCGTGGTGGGCGGCGTTGAGCACCTTTAGTGCCTTCCTGATTTGCGGACTAATCCCCTTGCTTCCATTTCTATTCGGAATGGACCAAGCTGTGTTGCTATCGATTGTGTTTACCGGCGGGGTCTTCTTTTCTATCGGTTCATTACGAAGCCGGTGGTCTACCTCATCCTGGTGGTATTCGGGGATGACCACATTGATGGTAGGTGCGGCTGCAGCAGCACTAGCCTACGGAATTGGCGCGTTGCTGAGGTATACCGCTCCCAACTTTCCAGTTCAGTAGAGAGCAGTCGTTAGATCATTCGGTCGAGACTGAGGCCGAGATGCTGGACTCCTCGGCAGCTTGAAACACATTCTTGAGGGCTAAGGCGATAGCCAATACTACCGGTCCCAGGATCACACCAAGTACTCCAAACACACTCAATCCCCCAAGCACAGCAAAGAAAATGAGTAATTCATGAAGTCGTGTGCGGCTGCCAACCAGCTTGGGCCGCAGAAAATTGTCGATCATTCCAATAACAATGCCACCCCAGGCAACCAGAAACACGGCTTTAACCCAGTGTCCCGCGAGTGCGAGGTAGATCGCTGCCGGCACCCACACGATGAACGCCCCAAGCATCGGAATCATCGACAGGAACGTCATTGCAACACCCCAGATTATCGCTGAAGGTAACCCAAGGGCCCAGAATGCAATGCCGCCCAATGTACCCTGGATGATGGCAATCGAAATCACACCGTAAACACTTGCATCAATGACTTCACGGGTCCGCCCAATTACTTCCTCAGCTTGATTGCGACTCAGCGGCAGTAGATCCTGGACTGTCGAAACTATCCGGTCGCCATCTTTGAAAAAGTAATACATCGTGAAGACCACAAAGAACATCTGCACGATTATGCTGATGACTCCTCCAATCAAGCCCAATGTGCGGCCAGCAAGCGAACCACTGACGTTTCGCAATTGGCCCAAGAGGTACTCATCAGTTGTGTAGCGACTGATATCGACATATCGACCGAGCCACCCGAGCACGGGACCAGCAAGGCTAGAGTCTGGATTCGTGAGGTAGTTAACGGCTGACTGAAGGTTCTGAGCAGCGCCCGATAACTCGTTAATCACAGCAATTGTAATCAAAGTTACGGGAACCAGAATAACCAGGATCACGAGAACACACGACAGCATCGCAGCTATCGCCGGTCGACGTGTGCGTCTCTCAATGCGCTTGTGAACTGGGTAAAAGACTATGACCAGGACCGCGGCCCAGCTAATTACGCCGACAAAGGGCTTCAGCATTAGCCAGCACAGGTAGACTGTGATCGCGGTGACGATAAGGAGGGCCCACCACCGCAAAAGTTGCTTGCGTTCCGCCATGCGCGACAAGATTTAACACCTTGCCGCATGTCAGGCAATACCCTGATGGTCGTAAGATGTCAGAAATCTAATTATTTTTTCGACCCGCAACCCGTGTGGCTTGAGTCATTCTCCTGAATGAAAATTCTCAAGACACTCGCCGCTCGTCCTTGCAGAATCACGGCAAGTTGCGCTGCGTGACACCAACCAACCCGCTAAGACTCCCACTCCGGCGCCGACGCCTAACGCAACACCAACGGATTGCCACGGATGATGCTTTAGAAAATAAGTGGTTTCGTCCACGCAGTCCTCAGCGCGTATCTTACTTCTCCTTATGAGCCTTTGTGCCTTCAGCTTTCCGTCCTCGATCGCATCCTCAACCAGCGTCCTTGCCTTTGACACTTCATGAGTCAAATGCGCTAGATTCGCTGACATATCCGAAGCGTTCTGGACCATCTGAGTGTTCATAATTCCTCCTTCTCAGCGTCCCCCCGGGCCTGTTTTTCAACCCACAGTGCGGCAAGGCATATGCCCTATATCGAAGGCTTTTTTTGCCCGAAATGTCGAATCGACGGCCCGACAGTTGGGCAAACTTCCACGCGAAGATGCGCAAAACCGCGCAAAGTCTGGGCGACGCAAGCACTTGGGAATCAAGCTCTCTTAAGCTATCCGCAATCTAGGAGACGGCACACTCATTGCTCGATTGAATCAACACCTTTAGGGGGTGTGCGATAAGGAGGTCCGTCATGACCACCATAAACACGATTCTCTGTCCTACCGATCTAACGCTCAACTCTGATCAAGCGGTTGGCTACGCACTTGCACTGGGGCGTGTTTATGAAGCCAAAGTGATTTTTTGCTACTGCGCTGGCTCCGGGGGGCTGGCCACCGCGGCGGCCATTCAAAAATCCGAGCTTGAATACGCACTCACAATGGGGAAGATCAAAGAGTTGTTCTCAGGCTCAATGCTTCATTTTCTGACCCCCGAGTCATTCGCTGAACTCTCTTGGGAGGGTCTGCTGTTGAAGTCAGATGACGTTGGCGAAGCGATTACCGCAACGGCAGCAGAACACGCAGCGGATCTAATTGTTATGCGGTCAAGAAGGAGACCTCACCGCGCCGCAATTCTGGGCTCTACCGCAGAGTCTGTGTGTCGGACCGCACCTTGTCCGGTATTTGTCACTCACACTGATGAACGGGATTGGGTGGAACGGAAAACTGGCGAAATATCTTTGAGGCGTGTGCTCGTCGCTTATGATTTTTCGGACTATTCAGAGCTCGCTCTGAAGTACGCGTTGACGTTTGCTCAGCGGTACCAGGCCGAGTTGCACCTGCTTCACGTTCTGCCGCCGAACACGATGAACGAACCCGAGGTGGCCTGGTTTCCACTCTCTGGAGAGGCGTCGTACCACAATGCGGCGCGACGGCTTCAGAAAGCCGTACCTTCCGAAGCTCATCTCTGGTGCAAAGTGAAGAGTGTCGTCAGCGAAGGCTCACCCTATCGTGAGGTGCTGAACTACGCGGAGAAAAACGAGATCGACATGATTAGCATCGGTGCTCACGGCGCGGGTTTTGGGATGCGAGCGCTGTTTGGCTCTAATGTTGACCGGGTGCTTCGACAGGCGCGCTGTCCGGTGTTGGTGGCTCGACCACTAAAGCCACATAACTCCGTCAGTCACAACACTCCGTAAACGCAACGCAGTACCAACGGCCATCTCTGAACTCGAAAATTGCATACCACGGAAAGCTGCGATTCGCGATTGCCCTCCTATTATTTGCCTGTGGTGGCGCAATGCGACTCGGCCAAGTCCTATCAGGATCTCTCATAGCTACGTTTGTCGTAGTTCCCCGAGCCAACACTTTCTCCAAAGCCTCCCATGCCCCGATGCCTGTGTTCTCCCAATATGCGAAAGCCTCATCGCGGGTGTCTTCGTTACCATTTTCGTCTCCACCGCTGCTGAGGTAGTAGAAATCGCGACTCATCATGCTCATGAGGGCGTCGCGATCTCGCTTTTTCACTGCCATACGGAATGCGCTAAAAAAGGCTTTCCATTCACTGTCTGCTGTCTGCTTTTGTGCAGCTACATAGTCCGATACCAGGAGTGCCGAAAGCAGCACGCTCATTTGGACGATTCTAATCATGATCGATGATTGCCATTTCAGCCTTCTGAACTCAGAGTTTCTTCTTAAACTTACGTGAAAACGCTACTAACGGTTTAGAGGACTTCAATCTATCACCCTCCGGGAGATGGATTCCAAACGTATCACGCAAAACCTGGAGGAGTTCTTCAACTCCCGACAAAGTTGACTCGTTGCGAGTGCCGTCAGCGCTGGTAACGATCAGACGATTACCGCTGATCGTGACGCGGCCCTCATCAGTTGCCTTTGAGCAGATAATATTTTGTGTGAAATGTGACTCCGGAGACGACTGATGATATTCACACATGCCCTGATAATCCGAGAAATCGTGCGGCGCTAAATTGAACCGATACTGTGGCGTCCACTCGTTAGAGTTCTCGCGCTGCAGCAAAAGGAGAGAGTCTTTGTTATCAACAATGCGGTAGCTACGTCTTCCCTGGTGCTGCTCACCGCGTTCATCGAGCAGCAGTGGATAACGAAAGGAGTCTCCAAAGCCCACGTCCGCCAGCCAGCGCTCGGCCAAACTGACAACAAGGGTCATGTGGTCAAACTCTGGGCCGAATACGCCTTTGGAGTTGGCAACGCCAGCTGATAGCTTCTGCACGTGAAACCCCAGTTCGCTCAGAAGCCAACTGAAAAGACCATTAGCCTCATAGCAGAACCCACCGCGACGGCATCGGACAATCTTGTCGTACAGCCCCTCATCGTTGAGCACGATGGGCTCGTTTATGTGAATACTCAAATTCTCAAACGGCACCGCTTTCAAGTGGGCCCATTGCAGCGCACGTAAAGTCTCGGTTGTCGCTTGGAGCGACCCGTCATAGTTGATTCGTTTGAGATACAGATCGACGTTCACGATTGGTTATGATTCCTTAAAACAGAGCGCGCTGCCGGCACTCATCACCACTCCGTTTGGCTGTCTTCCTGGAAACAGATCGTCCAGCAAGAGCCGGAGAAATTGAGTTCTCATGATCGATGACTGCTAAGAATAATCGCCTCGCTAATCGCTGAGCCCAATTTGACCATCCGTTCAGTGAGCCAAGGAGGCACTCGCCCTCCATGCAATGGCAGGTCTGCTGTCCCGGAACGTTTCATCTCCATCATTTTAAGGTTTTACGGCGGTTGTTCACTCAGGCAGCTGCAGTTTTGCGCGAGCATCGCACCTTGTACGCTAGCGGCGGTTCCCGGTTTCTTTTTGCTTTTTCCGGAAGTGTAGTTTACGATTTTCATCCCCCTGCCAAAACTGAGTTCCCCGACAGGACAATAACTCCGGAAATACGACAGTCGTATTCCGTACCGATCTCTGAGGGAGTGTAAAAATGCTTATTAAACAGATATTAATGCGATCACCGATAGCGATATTCGGGTTGATCCTGCTGGTCGCCGCTACGCCGGCGACATTTGGGCAAAGCCCGGGCTCACAAGTTGTCGGTGATCCAACAATCAATGTTCGTGCGGTTCCTGCCGGTACAAAAATGAAGTTTCGCGGTGTGGTGGTTCGCCGCGATGCTGACACTTTTGTTATTCGCGATCGCAATCGCGTCGATACTCAGGTGTTAATGACCGATGACAGCAGCATCAGGACGCATGGGGGATTTTTGCGTCGAGGTAAGAAATATGCCGTCACCGATATTCTGAACGGCCTGATAGTCGAAGTTGAAGGCAAAGGTGATACTCAGGGTAACCTGGTGGCGCAGAAAGTTAGGTTCAACGAATCGGACCTCCGTGCCGCCATCATTACAGACACGCGCGTCAACCCTGTCGAAGCGAACCAGCAGCGGATCGCCGGGCAAATGGACGAACTCTACGCAATTGCAGCTGAAGCGCGAAGTGAGATGAATCGTGTCAACGAGCGTGTGTCTGCTTTAGATGATTACGACGTTCAGGACATGGTCGCAGTTAATTTTCGCGTAAACAGCGCCGTCCTCTCACCAGAGGCACGGCGACAACTCGACGAACTGGCCGCGAAGACCTCGGGCGCAAGGGCATTTGTCATTGAAGTGACGGGTCACACCGATTCTACTGGAAGTGCTGACAAGAACTTTCGCTTGAGCCAGCGACGTGCTGAATCGGTGGTACAGTATTTGGCAGTGAACCACAAGATACCGCTGCGACGGTTTATTACGCCGATGGGCTACGGAAAAACTGAGGCCGTTGCGGACAACACGACCCCGTCGGGGCGCGCACAAAATCGAAGAGTGGAGGTAAAGATCCTCATCAACCGCGGCATGAGTGCTCAGACACCGACCCCGACGAGACAGTAGTTTTGGCGTCGAAGTAAAATGGCCACTCGTCCCGGTACTGAGGGCGTTTTTAGCACGCCGCTCGCGCCGTCCTTCGCGGGCTGCGTGCTGATGGTTCTCGGTGCCGCACCCGGAATTTCGCTTCAAAGTGGGCTCGCGAGCACTAATTAAGAAAAGCGTCGGGAGCGACAATCTTGCCAGCGATTGCTGACGCCGCCACCACGTACGGCGAAGCGAGATAGAGTTTGCCGGGACCGCTGCGCCCCGGAAAGTTGCGGTTTTGCGCACTGACCGTCACAGTTTCTGCTGTGGGGGAAGCCCCTGGCCCAGCATTGATGCAGGCGCCGCACGAGGGATCAATGAGTTCAGCTCCGGCCCGATTGAAGATATCGATGTAGCCTTTCTCACGTGCGTACTGCTTGATTTTTTGTGAGCCGAATTGAATGTACAGGTGGACGCCAGGCGCCACACGCTTTCCTCGAGAGAGGGCATTTTTTAGAACTGCAGCGTACATATCCATATCGGCCATTTTCCCGCCAGTACAAGATCCACCATAAGCGGCATCAATACGCACCTCTCCGGCCAGCTCTTCGATGGGAATGCCATTGCGCGGGTCTCCCGGCGTTGCAACCATCGGCCCAATCTTCTCTAAATCAATCTCGAAAACAGCTGCATACTCCGCATCAGGGTCGCTAAAGGTAAATCCTTTTCGCACATCGGCCGGATCCAGACCGCGAGTCTGGACGACATAATCCAGCGTCACTTCGTCTGGCTCGATGATGCCTGTTGTGCCGCCTGCTTCAACAGACATGTTTGTTAGTGTCGCTCGCTCATCTAAGGGCCAGTTCTTTAAATCCTCGCCTGCGAATTCCAGTACTTTGCCGATTCCCTTGCTGCTCTTCATGTAGTCACTGGCCAAGATGTGGAGCATCACATCCTTTGCAGTTGCGTCGGGTCTCTTGGTCCCTTTGAGAATGTATCTAACGGTTTCAGGCACTCGGATGCGGATGTCCTTTGTATACCAAGCATTTGCCATATCGGTCGACCCGACTCCAAATGCAAAGCAGCCGAGTACACCCGCCATACAGGTATGGGAGTCCGTTCCAATCACGATCTGCCCCGGCAACGCCAGATCCTCCACCACCGCGTTATGACAGATTGCTTCCGAACCGCCTTCTGGGCTCTCGCCATACAACTTGATGCCCTGCGACTGCGAAAAGCTCTCCTGAGTAGTCGCTAGTCCTTCGGCTTTTTCCAGAAGTCCCATCTCCCGGTGCTTAGAGGACATCACGCGCCCGAGAAAAGTCAGATGATCACGAAAGGCAAAGATCGATTCCGGCTCTGTTACTCTAGCGTTTGGGCCTAGAGCCCGCTTCAACAACGACTCGGCCATTGGTGTCACGTATTCATGTGAGAACCGAACGTCAGCAACCGCAAACAGAGCATCACCGGGCTTCACTGCCTCAACCCCAATTTTTCCGGCCTCAACAAAGGCATGACGGGCGATGATCTTCTCTACAATCGTCATCGGCCTGTTCACTGTCTCTAAGCGTGGTGGCGCGACTGCTCCCGCGAGCCTCGCCTTGTTGTAATTAAAGAGGCCACCATGCTCGACGATATCTCTGGAAATTGGATCGAGGCCTTTAATGAATTCAGCTAAAGGGATCTCTTCGCGACGTATGATACGTTCGACTAAACCCATATCGGTGGAAGTAAGCAGTCCGATATTTTGAGAGTTCTGACCGTAAATTTTCTCAATACTCTTTGCAATTACCAGTTCGAGACCGGCCCACTTTTCAGCATAGGGTGCGGTTTCGCGTGAAGACCCGCAGCCTTTTGACAATCCGGATACAACCACCGAAAACCCGCCGCGTTTGATCTCATCTTTCTTAACCGCACCCTCGCGCATGCCAACATAGACATATTCGCCAAGCGTTTCATCGTAATAGAAACAAACCCAGCCGGGAGTGATTTCATCTGTCGAAATGTTACTCATCAGCGGAAGGTCATCCCGGGCGATTCGCTGCGCGAGGTCCGATTCAAGTCGAAAGCGTTCATCACCGGAAGCTTCTAGTTGTTGTCGAATAAGGGATGTGTCTTCAGTAAGAAACAGAATCCGGCCCGAAAACTTGATGTGATCTGCATGTCGATTGTGGTTGGCAGTCATTAATACTCCTGAAAGTGTAATCTCTTCTTGCCATTATATTTGTACTGTGCTGGCAAGCGAAGCGCGCCGCCGCTTTGGATTCCCCTCACGGTAAAGTTTCGGACAAAACCCTCAACGTTTACCTGGAGAAGATGGTGGGCGAAGATTTTCGTTGGCTTACGCTAAACACCAAAGATCAACCTGATTTCGAGATCATTCTTATGCAACCGAAAGCCGGGATGCTAATGGATGAAGCGACGGCAAATGCGCTCCGGGAGATAATGTCGAAAGGAGTGTTAGGTGCTGGAGTTTTCAACACCGACGATTGCCGCGGGACCTATGAGGAATTGAAGAGCAAAGGAGTTGAATTCATTTCACTACCCACGGAACGACCTTACGGTATCGAGGCTGTGCTTCGCGATAATTCCGGAAACTGGTTCAGCCTGACTCAGCCAAAAGAAAGTCAGTAATTCCTTGCCGCTTTCGTCCACTGTCCTTTCTGTTCTCACGAAGTTTAGAATAGCCCTGGAGAGCGGGAGGTACGGCGCCAGCCTACGACACGCTTTCAACCCTAGTTCTAGGGCTGTTTCCAACAACCATGAGTCCGAGAATTAAATGGACTGATCGTTCGGCAATAGTGTCCCTTTAAGGCAGATACTCATCGGGTTTCGCGCACGGCGCACACGACTGGTAAGGAAACTCGATGCGCTTGATGAAGAGTTGTTCGAATGCCAAAGCTTGCATCCCAGACTCAATGTATCCATGAGGCTCGTCGACATGCTCTACTTTCAAGCGGAGCACGATGATTACCACCTGGCCCGAGTTTCTGAATTACTGAAGTCTTTCGGGCTGAGGTGATTCCCTGGTTAGGAGGTGTCCACTGGACTGGAAACTCAAATGTTTGGCGCTTGGATAGTGAGGAACGTCGCCTAATTTAAAGTGTAGGTTTGCCAGGCGACTCTTGTGAACATGGATGTTAGAAGCATAGTCGAGTTATTGGACCAGCGAATCATTACTGATCCCGCGATTACTCCAGCACTGCTTGCCGGTTTAAGCTCAAAGCAAAGAGAACTTGGGCTGGTTCATGGAGATCGTCCTACGTGTCCGTTCCTTCGCCCCCATATCTTGTCCGCTGAGCATTACAACACAATATCTTCTGCAGCGGCGCTGATTGCCAGTGCTTTTGAAAAGCTGGTTCGCGCGGCACTGAAGGATCCGACCTTGCTTAACAAGTTTGGCTTGACCAAAGCTGAATCACATCTCGCCAGAATCGATCCGGGTTATTCATCAATCTGCGTAACGAGCAGACTCGATGCCTACTGCTGGGCAGGTGGCTTTTCGTTTCTCGAGTACAACGCCGAGAGTCCGGCTGGCGTGGGCGATCAAGCACAATTAGACAACTTGCTCTTGCAGTTGCCTCACAATGAAGAGTTGCTGCAAAAGTACCGCCACTGGATCCCTGAGCCTCATCGGCGGCTCCTGGCTGCGTTAGTTGCAGCATATCGCGAAACGGGCGGTGAGGAGGACCACCCGCACATCGCGATTGTTGATTGGTCGAATGTGCCAACGCGAACCGAATTTCATGTACTCAAGAGTTATTTCGAGAGCCAGGGCCATCCTACAACCATCGCGGATCCAAAGGAGTTAAGGTACAACGGATTTCATCTATATGTGGGTGACTTTCGCATTGACATTCTTTACAAGCGTGTGGTTATTCACGAGTTCCTCGAGCAGTCTGGATTAGATCACCCACTGGTGAGGGCTTACACCGAGGGTCGAATATGCATGGCGAACTCGTTTCGCTCAAAGATTGCTCATAAGAAAGTTGGATTCGCTATTCTTTCGGACCCAGCGTACGAACATCTATTCTCCGACGACGAACTTGACGCCGTCCGCCGACACATTCCCTGGACGCGAGCCGTAGAGCCCGGCATAACTAGCTTTCACGGCGTCAACCAAGATTTGCTCCAGCTGCTTGTCGCCGAAAAGCAACGATTGGTGTTGAAGCCAAACGACGACTATGGCGGTCATGGTGTCTTTCTGGGTTGGGAAACGACAACGGAAGAGTGGGAAGACGCTATCCGGCTCGCATGTAGCCGACCATACGTAGTACAGGAACGGGTGCAGGTGGACAAGATCCGCATGCCGATGTACAGAGAATCCGTAATGGTGCAAGAGATGTTTATTGATCTGAACCCTTTTCTTTTTCACAACGTCGTAGAAGGAGCTTTGATTCGGGTTTCAGCATCTTCTCTGTTGAATGTCACTTCTGGAGGCGGTCAAACCAGCCTGCTGGTGCTGGAAGACTAGTCATTCCTTCTCACCACACATGGACATCGAATCAGTACGCATACTGCCTTTCATTTCCACACGTCACCGAAGATGTTCAGTGGCAAAACGATCTGTTAATGAGGATTGGAGGAAAGATGTTTGCAGTACTCGCACTCGATCCGGCTGCGGACCACTGTATCTCATTCAAGTGCACGCCAGAGAAGTTTGCAGAGCTGGTGGAGAGGCCGAGTATCAGTCCTGCCCCTTACGTCGCACGTTATCACTGGGTAGCACTGGAATCGTTTGATGCGCTTCCGGCCCATGAGCTAAAGGTTCTCCTAAGAACAGCCTACGAACTGATTCGGGATAAGCTGTCGTCAAAAACAAAGAAGCAACTTGGCTTGTAGTTTCACTCATCACCAACTCCGGGCTAGACAACTCAACCCGCAGTTCCTGATTCAAAGCAGCAACTCCCCGCAAACGATCTTCCGTTTTCCCACTATCCGGCTAGGAGGTTCGCATGAGAACCTTTGGTTTGACTCTGCTTGCTCTAACACTCCTTCATGTCGTCCTTCAACCTGCGCGTGCAAATGAGACTGTTGAGTCTCTGGCCCAGAAAGCCGTTTCAGCAGCTCCATCCGAGTCATCACGGGCCATTGAAGAATTGCGCGCACTCGGACCTAACGGCCTCAGAGCACTTATCGACGCGCATCAGCTGTCGATCAACCATCGTATTGAAAAGCCAATGGCGCCTATTGACGATGATTGGTTGAGGCTCTCTTCAGCGTTGGACGCCGTGAGCCAACAACGTGACAGCTACGTTTCAGGCCTCTTTTGGTACACGGACTTCGAGGCCGCAAAACGAGCCGCTCTGCAATCGGGAAAACCAATTCTTTCACTGCGACTCCTGGGTAAATTGACTGATGAGTTCAGCTGTGCAAACAGTCGATTCTTTCGCGTTGCGCTGTACGCAAATGCCTCAGTATCGAATGTACTTCGCGAACGTTTTATCTTGCATTGGCAAGCCGTGCGCAATGTGCCTCGCATAACGATCGATTTCGGCGATGGACGAAAATTAGAACGGACCATTACCGGCAACAGCATTCACTACGTATTGGATAGTGAAGGGCGTCCGATCGATGGACTGCCGGGGCTATATGGCCCGGCCGCGTTTTTAAAAGTGCTTGGTGAAGCTGAGCAGGTGTTTCACCAGCTGAAGTTTGGGAACCGCATTGATCGCCATACTGCACTCGTTAACTTCCACCGAGCTCGGATCAATGCAATTTCAGTTGCTTGGGCCCGTGATACGCAATCAATCGGCGGTAAACTCCCTGAGAGAGTACGGATCCTCAGGGGTGAGGGTGGAGATGCCCTTGCAGTGGCGGAACTTGCCGCCACTAAGGCACTGACTGAGGTTACTATCCTACGGTCCATGACCGCTGGAGCTGATGCCTTGGGGCGAATTACCGACGAGGAGGCGTGGAGAGGGATTGCCGCTTTGCATGCTGCAGACGCGAAGCTGGATGGCAGGAGTGTTAGTCTGATCACCCGCCAAACGCATCAACTATTGGCCAGCGAGAGTTCAGCGTGGCCAGACGCATTAAAGAAGCTGGTGGCGAGATTCGAGCAAAATCTTGCTTTGGATTCGGTGCGGAACGAGTTCTTGTTGCACGTCAAGCTGCATGCGTTGATGGGGAGCATAACCCCCTGGGAAGACGTTGAGCCTTTGAACGAAAAGGTCTACGCGGAACTGTTCATGACGCCTCGCTCAGATCCCTGGCTCGGACTCCTTGCTGCTGACACGTATACCGCACTACAAAACGGCGGAGTAGTAAAGAAGTAGAGTTCGCTGTCAAACAGAGTTTAGTTTCGTGATTATGGCATCGGCGAACTCTGCCGTCTTCGCCGTGCCCCCAATGTCTCTAGTCCGGACACTTCCTTCTTCGAAGACACGGAACATCGCCTGCTCAATCCTATCACCAAGCTCGCGTTCTCCTATGTATCTGAGCATGAGGATTGACGATTGTAGTAACGCCGTTGGATTAGCTACACCCTGGCCGGCAATGTCGGGAGCTGAACCGTGGACCGCTTCGAATACAGCCCCCAGCTCACCGATGTTTGCCCCCGGAACTAAGCCCAATCCACCCACTAGACCAGCGCACAAATCAGATACGATGTCGCCGTACAAGTTCTCGAGAAGCATAATGTCAAACTGCTCGGGTCTCATCACGAGTTGCATGCATGCATTGTCAATGATCTTGTCGTCGGCTTCGATCTCCGGATAATCCGTAGCAACTCGCCTGAAGCAATCCAGAAAAAGACCATCGGATAGTTTCATGATGTTTGCTTTGTGCACCGCCGTCACCTTCTTACGCCCCTCGCTGCGCGCATACTCAAAAGCAAATCGAGCAATCCGAGTGGAGGCTTTCTCTGTGATTATTTTCAAGCTCTCAACCACGCCCGGGACAACGACGTGCTCAATTCCCGAATAGAGGCTTTCCGTATTCTCTCGCACTACTATCAGATTCAATTCGGGGTACCGACAAGGAACATTCGGAAGCGAGCGCACCGGTCGCAAATTCGCGTACAGATCAAGTGTCTTCCGAAGGCCGACGTTAACAGACGTGAAGCCCTTGCCAATCGGCGTAGTCACGGGGCCCTTTAGCGCCACCCTGTTCCGCTTTATTGAATCGAGTAGCTCTTGTGGAAGCGTGTTTCCGAACTTCTCAAGTGCCTGGGCACCTGCATAATGAGTCTCCCACTCGACGTCTGCTCCAGCTGCTTCAATGATCCGTACCACGTTTGAGGCTACTTCGGGGCCGATGCCGTCCCCCGGAATCAATGTGATAGTATGTTTCATATCCTTGAGAAGATTTCAGTGGTCCGTGGTTAGTGGTTTGTAGGTCGTGTTTCGTGTCATTGTTTTTCTTGGTAATTCTTAACCATAAATCTCTCTGGGACAACTGACAACCGACGACTAACCCACAACCGCTGTCTCCGTCGACAGAACTACCAACCACTAACAGCTAACTGCTAGCGCGATTCATGCCATCGATCCATCCAGATCATCAATGTCGGACGGCGGATGTCGTCATCATCGGCGGTGGAGTTATTGGACTGTCAATTGCTCGGGCATTAGTTCGACGCGCATTACGAGAAATCATCATCATTGAGCGCGGAAGTATGGGCAAGGAGGCTTCGTCGGCTGCTGCAGGAATGCTAGCTCCACAGGCCGAGGCCAATCACGCGGACGAGTTCTTCTACCTTGCCTGTCGCAGTCGGGATATGTATCCGGCCTTTGCTGCCGAGTTGCTCGAGGAATCTGGCATCGATGTTGAACTCGACAAGACAGGAACGCTTTACCTCGCATTTTCAGAGGCAGATGAGCATGAGATCGAACAGCGTCGACAATGGCAGTCCAGTGCGGGGCTGACCGTTGAGAAGCTGACAACTAACGAAGCGAACTTCTTAGAACCGTGCCTTTCAGCAGAGGTCCGATCGGCGTTGAGGTTTCCAGGTGATATTCAAGTCGAAAACCGAAGGTTGATCGCGGCCCTCTGCGAAGCAAACTACAATTTGGGCATCCATCTGTTGCCGGGAACGACGGCCTCTGAAGTGGTGGAGCAAAACGGCCGCGTTTTGGGGGTTGAGACGTCGCTTGGGTTTATTTCTGCTCCTAGAGTAGTTCTTGCAGCCGGTGCTTGGACTTCATCGCTTAGAATTGCGGGCAAAGAGCCACCGCGAATCCGCATCGAACCGGTGCGTGGTCAGATGCTCTGCTTTTCTACGAATCGGCGCATGGCGCGACACGTTATCTACAGTCCACGCGGCTACTTGGTGCCGCGCGCGGACGGGCGACTGTTGGCAGGATCTACTTCAGAGGTAGTCGGGTTCGACAAAAGGGTAACCGCCGCGGGTATGCACTCTATTCTGACGCGAACCCTTGAAATTTCTCCAGCAGTTTTGGAATTACCCCTCCTCGATCATTGGGCTGGTCTTCGGCCTAAAGCGCCGGACGGTTTGCCTGTCATAGGGCCTTGTGCTGAAATTGATGGGCTGTTTGTCGCCTCTGGACATTACAGGAACGGAATTCTATTGGCGCCACTAACTGCAGAGTTGCTGGCAGATATTATTACAGACGGAGTGATTCCGCCTGAGATGCAATCATTTGTTCCGGAACGGCTAGGGGAACTCATAAATAACTAATGAAACTGCTCAGCTTCATTGTCTCGGCCACGATTGTTATCAATAGCGGCTCAGCTGCCTTCGGCCAATCAGTAACTCACCTCGCTGTTAACGAAGCGCGGTCTGCCCGCTCCCTTTTCGAGGAGGCAGACGGATATCTTCATCGAAAGTACCGAGAGTTTAATCAGCAGAAAGTTCCATTCGATCCTAAGCTGGAACAGAAAACTAAGCAGGAACAAAAGGAACTCGCAGCCGAGAACGCAAAGCTGCTGGTAGCACGTGAGCCTCTCAGGGGCGATGACCTGTACTACCTCGGGATGCTGCATCACTTGTCGTCAGATCCGCAGAGCGCATTTAGCGCTATGCGGCGGTTTCTTAAACCGGAACCGACGGGAGAAACTGCGCAGCTTGCACGTGCGGTGCTTGTAGTTAGCGCAATAAAAAACAACCTCCTTTCTGAGGCTGAAGCTGCTGTCGGGGTTTACCGCGAATCAGAACCCCTCAACCTCCAGGAACTCTACGGCATGGAGACCCTGCTGACTGATGCCTTCCACAAGGCAAAGAACCACGAGCGAATGGCAGTTCACGCTCAAGGAATGCTCGACACTGCGCGACGGGCTAGTGATGCCGGGAAGGCAGTTAGTTTCCGGCGCGATGAGATGTTGTACAAGGCAGCGTCGTTTCTCGCTGAGGCGCAGCTAAAGGCAAACAACAAAGATGCCGCTATCGCAACGTTGAAAGAGATCAACAAGATTGCCTTAGCGCTTCCGTCGGGTAACCTTCACAGGCTTGTAAAAAGGAGAGTGAACACCGTCGATCCCGGCGTGGAATTGTGGGAACTTGCAACTTCAACGACCCTCAATGTCCCGGTGCCTGACTTGGTGTCAACCGAGTGGCTTGACGGCACGGCCAAGAAACTGGCGGAATTTAAAGGACGAGTGGTGTTGCTTGATTTTTGGGCGCCGTGGTGCGGTCCTTGCCGCGTTACGCTGCCACAATTGCAAAAATGGCACGAAGAGTTCAAGGACAGAGGTTTAGTAATACTAGGAGTAACAAATTATTCGGGTCATGCTGAAGGAAAAATGCTATCCCAAACAGAGGAGCTCGCGTATCTGAAAGCATTCAAGACTCGCAACCGACTTACATATCCTTTTGTTATAGCCGATTCATCCGTGAACGATCGGAATTACGGAGTAATCTCGATCCCAATTTCTTTCCTGCTGGACCGAAACGGTAACATGCGATTTATTAGTGCCGGTGCGAGCCAAGAAGAACTCGCGGCACTTGGAAAGATGATAAAGAAATTAATCGAAGAGTAACGAACGACCTCCGGTTAGGCGGCGAATCGCGGGTTCAATGAATTAGGTTGTCGAACTTATGGAAGGCTCAAACATCACAATTGGAATTGCCTTTTTGGCGGGCATTCTTTCTTTCCTTTCGCCATGCGTTCTCCCGCTCGTACCCGGTTATATTTCTCTAATGTCCGGAGTGAGCATCGACGCCTTGAAGGATGGCACCTCGCGTGGTCGGACCCGCAGCGCGGTGATCCTGAATTCTCTGGCCTTCAATGCCGGTCTTTCAATCATATTTCTGGCGCTCGGAAGTACTGCCGGTTTAGTGGGAGCCGCAATAATCAACAGCGTCTGGGTACGAGTCATCGGCGGACTCATAATTATTGCGTTTGGACTGCAGCTGATTGGATTATTAAAAATCTCTACCCTTTACAAGGACACTAGGTTGTTTTCCAATGAGAAGCCTCGTGGCCCACTTGGCTCATTGACTCTCGGGATTGCCTTCGCTGCAGGCTGGACACCATGCATCGGGCCTATCCTTGGGGGCATTATTGGTTTGGCGGCGACAAGCGGCGGTTGGAAGAGCGGGCTGGTGCTTTCGGCATTCTATTCTGCTGGGTTGGCGGTGCCTTTTTTATTGACTGGGCTTGGTATCAACCAATTCCTGGGGTTCTACGGAAAGTTCCGTAAGCATCTGCACAAGGTTGAAGTGGTCTCGGGAGTTATTCTGATTGCCGTTGGACTTTTGGTGGCTAGCGGCTACTCAACGCTCCTTGCCAGTTCTCAGCTGGCAGCGATTCTGCCCAATGCTGAAGGGTGGATTAAAGTAAACTCAGCGCCGCCATTATCCAATCCAAAGCCAAACACGAGATACGAACCTATGCCGCAAGTCGATTTTCAGACCTTGGCTGGCGAATCATTCGATGTTGGGGAACTTCGCGGTAAGGTCGTCCTGCTAAACTTTTGGGCCACGTGGTGCATCCCGTGTCGTGAAGAAATTCCTATTCTAAACGCGATGCAGCAAGAGTTTGCAGATCGGGGGTTGCACATTGTGGGTGCGACGTTGGAAGACAGTTCTGGCGAGGTTCAGGAATACCAAAAGCGTGTGGCCAGGTTTGAATACGACGTCGTTATTGGGGGCAGCCAAGCTCAGACCAAGTTTGGCGGCACGCCGTTGCCAACAACCTATTTACTGGATCCTGAGGGAAGGATTCGGCAAAAGATTATTGGCGCGCGTGATCGTGCCGGCTGGGACGCTGTCGTGAAACCGTTGCTTGACGAGTTGGCGTCTGTGACTGCTCAGAAGTAATACTTACAGCCGGCGACGTGGAGTAAATGATGTATAAAACTCTGGTTCTAGTTTTCGCAGGGGCATTACTTGCAATCTCAACATTCGCGCAAGGGGGCCATGAATACGCGCCACTGGAACACAAGACGGTGAATTATCGGCACTGGACGCTTCCGACTTTGCAGGACGAAAAGCCTGTTGACCTGCGTACGCTCATAGAGGGCACGAAACTTGTGATGGTGGTCTACTTTGCTTCGTGGTGTCCGAACTGGCGACATGAAGCGCCAATAGCTTCAGGCTTGTACGAGAAATATAAAGACCGGGGATTTCAAGTCGTCGGAATCAGCGAATACGCCTCAAGAGCAGACGTTCGCAATTATTTCGGTGAAGCTGGCCCACCTTATCCTGTGGTTATCGAATCACAATCTCGTGAGGACCGGGAAAAGACTCCGCATTTTGGCTATAGACAGTCCACCGGTGATAAGCGCCGTTGGGGTTCTCCCTGGAACATCTTCTTAGAGCCCGCGACCTTGGCCAAGTCTGGCGAAATGCTTACCGAAAAGGCATGGGTAGTAAATGGAGAACTGATTGAGTCTGACGTCGACAAGTTCATCCAGGAAAAGCTTAGCGCCTCAACCTCATCGGCAGCAATTGAGCCATGCAGGAACTGACCCACAAAACCCCAACCAATGCGAATCCTGGCTCCTCTACCAGAGATTACTAACTTGGCAAATCGCAAATGATCGACCTCAGGTAAAGCTGACAGCGTCTCTGTTCACTGCTAAGATTGCCCGCTTTAATTCCAAACAAGCCGGATGGCAAAAACTTAATGAAACTTCGTGTGCTTTATCACGGCCATTGCTTCGATGGCGTGGCTTCAGCCGCAACCTTTACTCGCTTTTTTAAAGAACGCATCGACCAAGATGCTGACGTTTCTTATGCGGGTCTGCTACATCGCCCAGGTAACTTCTTTGATGAGAGTCTGCTCAATGGGGATGAAAATGCAATCGTCGATTTCAAGTATTCCGCTTCTAATAGGTTGACCTGGTGGTTCGATCATCATGAGTCCGCTTTCCTGACGTCGGAAGACCAAGCACATTTCGAAGCCGACACTTCTGGCCGCAAGTTTCTGGATCCCACGCGCAAGTCTTGCACCGAGTATATTGCGGATGTGACGAGGATGCGGTTCGGTTTCGACGACGCACCACTCCAATCACTTGTTCATTGGGCACACATCATTGACGGCGCTCTTTATGAATCGGCAGCACAGTGTGTCGAGCTTAAAGAGCCAGCATTGCAGTTAATGCAGGTAATTGAAGGCGATCCTGACGAGAACTTCATTGAGCAGCTAATCAGAGATCTTTCGTTGAAAACTTTGGACTACGTTGCCCGTAGTAACGATGTGCAGCAAAGGTTTCAACCCATTTTTCAACTACACCTCGAGACGCTCGAGGCCATTAAGAGTAAAGCCCGTTTTGTTCCGTACGTAGTCCATTTCGATCTCGTTGATGAAAACTACGAGGGGTTTAACAAGTTCATTCCTTACTATCTCTATCCAGAAACCACTTATTCGGTAGCGCTAACTCGCGGGGCGCATCGCACGAAGATCTCGGTAGGTTCAAGCCCCTGGGCACCCCATCCCCGAACTCACAACATCGCCAAAATCTGCGAACGCTATGGTGGGGGTGGCCATGCAGTCGTGGGGGCGATCTCGTTCGGTCCGGAGGAAGTGAACCGAGGCCGTGAGGTAATGCGGGAAATTGTGGCAGAGTTGACTTTCCCTTAAACAGGAACCCTCGACGGTCCGCGCGCTCGCAGCAACCAAAGTCTTGCTAATAAAAGAGCCGCGTTTGCGCTAATCTTCGTTTCGCATCAGTCTTTCAATTTCATCAGCCTCTTTGGGCACCTTTCTCGTCAACACAACAGGGCCATTGTTCGTGCACAGCACGTCGTCTTCTATCCTTACTCCTATTCCTAAATACTGCTCAGGCACCCCTTCGGTACCTGGTGCGATGTAGAGTCCAGGCTCTACCGTCATTACTACCCCTGGCTCCAGCGCGCGCGACTTTCGGTCAAAATAATATTGGCCCACGTCGTGCACATCGATCCCAAGCATATGACCGAGACCGTGCATATAGAACTGCTTGTATTTCTCTTCCTGAATTAACTGCTCAGGTTCACCTTTCAATAGCCCCAGTTTCACCATCCCTTTAGTAAGCACTTCGATTGAATGGTTTTTTAGATCGTCGTGTGTCACACCGGGCCGTACCATCTCGACACAACTCATCTGTGCCTCCAATACCAGGTCGTAAATTTCACGCTGAGCTTTCGTAAACTTCCCGTTAATTGGATAGGTGCGTGTGATGTCTGAAGCGTAACCCCTATATTCTGCACCGGCATCCACCAACAGCAAGTCACCGTCGCGCAACTCGCCGTCGTTATTTATGTAGTGGAGCACGGTTGCGTTCACCCCAGCCCCGACAATCGACGTGTAAGCCGGTGCCGACGCACCTTCGCGGCGGAAAACCTGTTCAAGCAAAGCTTCGACCTGATACTCCTTCATTCCGGGTTGCACGGTCTTCATGGCCTCAATGTGCGCTTCCGCCGCGATATCCGCCGCCCGCTGCATCAGATCGACCTCTTCCGAGCTCTTCACAGTCCGCATCTCATGAACAATTGTTGCTGGATCCACAATGGTGGCGGGTGGATGAATCGGCTTACGATTCAGGGCGCGCATACGCGAGATAGTATGAACGATGAGTTCATCTAAATCCGGATGTACGCCAAGCCGGTAATAGAGTTTGTCAGCACCGTCGAGTATCTCCTCCAGCTTTCCGGGAAACTCCTCGATGGGAAACGCCTGATCCGCGCCATACTCAGACTTCGCACCCTCGATTCCCGCACGGCGACCATCCCAAATCTCGCGTTCTGGATCGCGGGGACGTAAGAACAGTGTATATTTCTGCTCCCTCGAAGGTGTAATTACCGCAATCGCTTCTGGCTCCTCAAATGCAGTCAAATAGTAGAAATCCGAGTCTTGGCGAAAGCGGTAGTGTGTGTCGTTTGAGCGTGTTACTTCGCGAGCGCCGGGGATGATAGCAACAGACTTCTGGTCCATGCGCCCCATGAACTCGGAAAGTCGCGGTCGAATCATGTTAGGTCTCCTCAACGATTGTCAGAATGATTGACCGAGATTGTAACCGAGGTGAGGTGCGGCGCGAAACAGCTCCGGAGTTATGACGCCAGCATGACAATCACACACGGAACAAACCTATTTGGTGCTGAGGAACGCAGTGCTACGGGCAGTGTGGTCGAACTGGTAATCGTATGTGTAACCTGGGAACTCTATCCGCTGCCTGTACTGGACTCTTACTTCAACTCTTCCATTCCGATTTGCCGGAGTAATCAGGGCGTCATTAGGGATGTTGTAGTCCGGAAGACTCTTTGCCAGCTGATCTCTTAACCAAGTTGCCTCATGCCCCTGAGCTGCAGCCAACTCGACTCGGTTCTGCATAAAGTCTTTAAAGATGTATGCCTGGTAGGCGATCGGGATTGCCTTGTAAGCGACAAACACGCCGCACGCAATTACCGCAAGCACGAGAATGAACTTAATGCGCGCGCTACCCAGTTCATGTTCACGATAGATTTCATTCATAGCTCACTCCTTTGCTTAGCCACAGTGGCCAAAGCCTCCTTCACCGACCGTCGCAAAAGCGGAAGGGGAATCTTGCTGGCCTTAACGATGCGTGGTACTCCAATCTGCTCAAGCAATACCCAATGAGCTTCTCCGCCAATCGTCTTTTTATCACGTCCAATAGCCAAGAGAACTGCGTTAACATCAATGCCCCGGGTGGTGGGCAGTGGTCCGCAGAAATTTATTGTGCGAACTAACAACTCCTTTTCTGTCGCGCGAAGAAGGCCCATCTTGTTAGATAGAGTCGCTGCCACAATCATCCCGATCCCAACCGCTTCACCGTGCCGAAACCTGCGGTAGTTTGTCACTGTTTCCAGCGCATGAGCGAATGTGTGACCAAAATTGAGTACCTTTCGTGAGCGAGTATCGACCTTTAGAAGGCCCTCCCGTTCGTCATCCGCGACAATTGAAGCTTTAAATCTACAGTGCTTCGCCACCAGGCGCTGCATCTCCGACGACCGAACCGTGGTTTTGCCGGACCGCAGATTCTTCACAACATTGCTGGTTCGATTGAAGAGACTTAGGTTGGCAATTGCGGCTTGCTTGATCATTTCATAACACCCAGACACCAGTTCGCGGCTAGGCAGTGTGCTCAGGGTTCCAAGATCTGCGATGACGACCGCCGGTTGGTGAAACACACCCACCAGATTCTTACCGCCAGCTAGATTTATTCCCGTCTTGCCCCCCACTGAAGCGTCGATCTGGGCCAGCAATGTGGTAGGAGCATTTATAAAGGGAATGCCCCTGAGATAGACTCCCGAAGCGAAGCCTGCTAGGTCTCCTACAACGCCTCCGCCAAGTGCTAAAACTCCATCAGAACGCTCATGTCTATTGTCACTCAACGACCCGAGAATTCGGCTGAGAGTAGTGAATGTTTTGAATCGTTCTCCGTCGCCAATCAAGAAGCTTTCAACAGAGAACCGCGAACGCCTCAAACTCGTCTCGACAGCTTTTCCATAAATTTCAAATACGGTGGGATTCGATATGAGGTGAATGCGAGTGGCGGTGTTAGGTAAGGAGTCGCGTGCAATCTCACCTGCCATTGAGAGGATGTCACAGCCGATCATGACCCTGTACTCTGCTGGAGTGCATCGAGTACGAACCATCAAGCGTTGCACTTGGCTGCGGGGCTCCTTTTCGCGGTACGAGACATCTCACGGCAACCTACCGATGTAAGTCGACAGGTAGACAGCCGATTCTACGCTCAGTTTGTTTTGATTGAGCCAAAATGAAAAGCGAATGGGCGCGACTAACGTGGGAGTGCGTCGCGCCCATTCATATTCGTGGTCACTGTCCTCACCCCAGCAACCACTTGAGACGGAGGATCCACCAACCGTCTCTCTTGCCCCACAATATACATCGCAACACGTATGCCGTGCAAGCTTGCTTTCAATGGGGGTTTCGATCCTTCACTATTCTCTCAGGTTTGTTGTTTGAACCTGAAATTCCAGCATTTTAGCGGTTCTAATCTCCTGGGGAATTTCATGTAGTTTTTTCAGGCCTACGGATGTAGGAATTGCACCTACTCGATTATCATCCCCCCAGAGCATCGCTAATTGTCTTCGCGATTTCGCTGGCCAGACCCTTAACTAGAGCTTCATTAGGGCCTTCGATCATGATGCGAGCCAGCCGTTCCGTTCCCGAGTATCGGAGTAACAATCGACCGTTTTCACCCAGCTCAGATTCGACCCAGGCAACACTTTCCATGACCAAAGGTAATTCGGAAAAGTCTCGCTTCTCCCTAACAGGAACATTGATGAGCACCTGCGGGTAACGCTCGATGCCCCTCGTCAATGAACTCAATGGCTGATTCTCGGTCCGCATTGCAGTGAGCAGCATTAGGGTCGTAATCATCCCATCCCCAGCCAAACTAACTTGAGGCAGAATGATGTGTCCAGATTGTTCGCCGCCAAGACCGGCACCAGAACCTAAAAGCTCATCAAGTACGAATTTGTCACCCACATCGGTTCGGACCAATTCCACACCGATTGACCGCAACGCAATCTCCAGTCCTATGTTGCTCATTACCGTGGCGACGACCTTTGCACCCGGCAGTTGCTTCGTTTTTTGAAGGTACTGTGCCAATGCCCATAAGGTCGCGTCGCCATCTACCAATGATCCCTTTTCGTCGACGAAAAGAGAGCGGTCAGCATCGCCATCCAGCGCTAACCCAAGGTCAGCTGAAACTGTTGCTACGACCTTCTGAAGGCGTTCTGGATGGAGAGAGCCGCAGTCCCTGTTGATATTCTTACCGTCCGGCTCACAGTTGATAGTGACCACCCGGGCGCCCAACTCCTCCAACAGTTTGCGTGCCAGGGAAGACCCCGCTCCGTTTGCACAATCCACGGCTACCGTCATACCCGCGAGCGTAAGCCCCGGCGATACGTCATTAACCAGAAAGTTTAAGTAGTGTCTTTGGAGTGACAGAGAATCGTCAGTTCTTATCTGGTCGACAAAAGCGCCTGAAGCGTAGATCGTTGGCGTCTGGCATTTGAGATCTGACTCCATTTGCCCTTCCATCCGTTCGTTGATCTTTCTACCTGTCGGCGCGAAAATCTTTAAACCGTTATCCGTGTATTCGTTGTGTGATGCACTGATGACCACTCCTGCATCTGCCGGAAGGTGACGGGTTAGGAAGGCTATCCCAGGCGTAGTTATGACACCCGCCGAGCGGCACTCTGCACCCGCCGCAAACGCTCCTTCGACAAACGCACCCTCAAGCCACTCACCAGACTCACGTGTGTCACGCCCGCTCACGATCTTCGGTGGCCGACTGAGTTCATGCTGAAGGTGCCTGGTTAGCGACGCCCCTGCCCGACGCATCGTAGGGACATCTAGTGGGAATACCCCTGCCGTTCCTCGAATTCCGTCTGTCCCAAAAAGCTTCGTCATCGTAGCGTTAACGAATAACTGCAGGTCGGATCGAGACCAGCTTAACCTGATCTTGAATCCCTGGAGGCAATTCAATTCGGGGTACGCGCTCGCCGTCCGGAGAGGTCTCAATTCGCAAAGTCAGGTTTTCATCCTTAAGTTGACTCAGGAGTTGGGTGGGACCAAGCAGCGTTACGCTTGCGTACCTACTGGCTTCGGCTTCGTTAGAAAAATGGACCGGCACTTTGTCGAAGGTTCTTTCCAAGCGCTTCTCTCCAATATCGACCGTGACGTCGATTGCGGAATCGAGGGCCTCAAGTTTTTGATTGGGGATAGCAATCGCTAATCGTGAGATTGTAAAACTCTCTTTCTTTCCTTCAACGGACAACGTTTCAGTAGGTGCAAGTTTAAGTTCGTTCAAATGACTGACGGGACCTCTGACCCTTACCGCGCTTGGAGACGTTCGAGTTCCATAAACTTCAAATCCTTCGGCTGGCTTTCCATCGAGTCTGAGCTCGACCGGTACGTGCCATTCAGCAATTGGCTCCAGTCGAACGGGTATATTACTAGGACGAAACGAATCGATGGTGACTCCGGGAGGTAGTTCGATGGACACCCGTTCGCGAGATAACCTTATGACCCGGTCTCCAGCACTGCTGTCACTCAGATTCACCGTGGCAACTAAGTCCAAGAGCCGAAGTCCGTTCAAACGATGTTTGCTGCCCGTTAGGAGTACTTCTACAGTTCTTGGCGGATCATTACTAATTTCGAGGCCGGTTGGCCGAACAAAATTTAGCTGAACGGCGGTGTGAATTGTAATGGGTTTGTTCTCTCCGGTTACCGCAAACCAGATAAATAACGTTATCGCAAGCGCGAGGAGTTTCAGCCCGATTTCTTCAACGAAGATCCTGCGCAGAAATCGCTCAAGCGCGTTCGGACGCTGTGGGACATCAACCACAGTCTCATCTTCGTAGTCTTGAAAGGGCATAGACTATATGGAGACCGGCTCTTCGCTCTCAGCGTCTTCCTTAAGCTTGGGTCGGTCTTTACCAGGCTCAGGTCGTGCCTCGAGTGCTTGAAAGATCGCCGCACGTAATCGAGGAGCGTCGAGGCCCCGCTTGATTTGTCCTCCCTGGACAAATGAAATCAATCCGGTTTCTTCCGAGACGACTACTGCGACTGCGTCGGTGTCTTCTGTCACACCGATCGCCGCTCGATGACGTGTGCCAAGCTCCCTCGATAAGAGAGGATTAAGTGTTAGCGGCAGGAAACAAGAGGCAGCTGCGATGCGATGCTGACGAACAATTACCGCGCCGTCATGAAGTGGGGTAGCCGGATTGAAGATACTAACCAGTAGATCGTAGCTTAGTTCGGCGTCAAGCTTCACGCCGCCCTCTGATACGTTCTTGAGTCCCACATTCCGTTCGATGACTATCAGCGCGCCCGTCTTCATGGAAGCGAGTGTGGTCGCCGCAAGCACAATCTCGTCATAGGCCCCCTCACCGAATTGGCCGCGATGGCTTCGTGTGAAAGGCACACGAAACCGATTGCCAAATGTGATGAGTGCCTGTCGGATTTCAGCCTGAAACAGGACGATAATTGCCACCCCAATGTACAGGAGGCCGTTATTCAACACGAATTCGAGTGTGGTGAGTTCTTGCGCAGCGGCAAGCCAATAAAGGAGGACAAGAACTCCGATGGCGGCGGCCATGGGAGCGGCGCGGGTTCCCCGAACCAATTTCAAGACTGCATACACGAGCAAGAAGACAAGAACGATGTCCGCGATATTTCGCGGCTCAGCAAGCCTTCCGAGGTACTCTGTGTATGGCAGTAGTAGCAGCATTTCCCGAGATAATTCTGTTCCAGGTTGATTTCCGATTCAGAAGCTGCAATTTAGTTACCCCAAACCGTAATCCGCTGTAATGCGCGAGACGCTTAAAGCGGCCAATCATCCGGGGGAAAACACGATGCTGCGTTGTTCTTGAGTTCTAATTCTCGGCAGTATCGCATTGAGATCCTATCCCTCGATGAAAGTACAGTTGGATTATCGCGAAAAAGAGGACAGGTGGCAATGCTGAGTGGGTTCGGGGCGCTTTGATCACCGACGTTTGAGCCTACCGTTTTGCAGGAAGCCGATCAGATCTCCATTAGCATTCACGACTGCAAGCGAACCAACGCCGTTAATCTTCATCAACTCTTTCGCGTATTCCAGGGTTGCTGATGGGGCCACAAAGAGCCTCGGTCCAATTGGTCTCATTACTTCACGGGCGAGCGTCATCCGCCAACGATCGCGTGGCAAATACTTGATGTCCTCAAGGGCGAGGATGCCGTGCAGCTGTTTGCCAACACCTACCGGAAAACTGGTTTGCCTGTGTAATGGTAGAATCTCGTCAACAAGAGTACTGACAGTGAGGTCGGGTTGGATGGTAATAGGCGCTGACATCGTCTCACCGACCGTCAAGATGTGAGCACTATTCGCGCTTTTCACCACTGACGCGGCCGTGTCGAGCAGGAACAAACCAACAAGTATGGACCACGCTCCCATGAAATATGGTTGCGAGGCACGCCAGTTGGGCGCAATCATTATGTAGATTCCAAAGAGTATCAGTACGGCGCCAATCAGAATTCCACAAATGCCTGCCATTCGGGTTGCTTCAGTGATATTGCCGCTACGCTTCCAAATCACTGCCCGTAACACACGCCCACCATCTAAGGGATAACCAGGGAAGAGATTAAAAACCGCCAGCAGAAGATTGCCCCACGCTATAAGAAAAAACACAGCCATGGTGGCGCCGTGATTGCCCAAGGCTGCAATCTTGCTCGCACCGAACGCCAAAATCGCAAAAAGAAAACTGGCTGCTGGTCCAGCGACAGCGATGCGAAGCTCGGCGCCGGGATTTTGCGGTTGAGTCCGGAGTCGCGCTAACCCGCCAAACGGATGAAGGACAATCTCCTCAATGTCAATTCCCTCAGCGCGAGCCATCAGTGCATGAGACAACTCGTGACCAAAAACCGAAGCGAAAAGGCCGAGTGTGCTGACCAGAGCTAATAGCCATGCAGCCATGGGCTCCATTGGGCGTACTCGCACGTTTCCAAGTTGAATAACATGGCTTTGAAAGTTGCCAGCAATCAACCAAACGCTCAGTGCCACGACAATAAACCAGCGGTAGTCGATGCGCACGGGAATGCCGTAGACTCGAGCTACTGTGATTTGGTGCGAAAAGAAACCTCTTACTCTCATTGCATCGACCGGCACATCTAGGCGGTGAAAGGATTTGGCTCCGCTTCAATCAACGGATGAGCATCAGTTCGCGCAACCCGTCGCAACAACAGTGGTTCATCGAACATCTGTGACAACCCGCGAACGATAGCGTAACGCGGCTCGTCCGCCACCTTGACCGCCAAATTCAACTCTTTTGCCAGATATTGTGCCATGCCTTCCATCATCGCTCCACCGCCAGTGAGAATGACTCCTCGATCGTAGATGTCTCCGGCTACCTCTGGCGGCAATTCAGAGAGCGTTTGTCGAACTTCGTCTGCGATGCGCCGAAGGATAGGAACCGTCACGAGGTAAACCTCGGCTGCTGTTACGACGGCGGCGTCAGGACTCCCTGTCTGAACATCCCGGCCTCGTACGTCGAGTTTCCTCTCGTGACCATGTGGCTCAATTGCAGAACTTAGTTCGAGTTTTAGCCGCCCAGCAGTTTGAGGGCCTATCGTCAAACCACGGTGCCGTCTGAGACGGTCCATGATAGCGAAGTCAATATCGGTACTCCCCACGCGTTCAGCACGAGAAGCAATAATTGACCCATTCACAATTGCTGCAACGTTTGTAGTTCCGCCACCAATGTCTACCACCGCAGATGCATGCAGGTCATCTATCGGTACACCTGCACCGAGCGCTGCCGCCAACCCTTCCTCGACCATGTAAACGCGACCAATGTGCGCCTCCTCCGCCGCGCTTAACAGAGCTCGTTGTTCCACTTGGGTGACGCCCGAGATGACGCTCATCACCGCCCGTCGGCTGAAGTGAGAAAATCCACTTCGAGCTGATCTCACGAAGTGATCGAGCATGACACGAGTTCGTTCGAAATCTGCTACAACACCATCAACCAGAGGTGCAATCACAACCACGTCTCGAGCCTCACGGCCCTGCATTTTCCTGGCCTCGTCACCCACCGCAATGACCTCGCCTGACATCTTGTTGACGGCGACGACTGAGGGCTCATCCACAATTACACCTCGTCCGCGTACCGCTATGATGGTGCTGGCGGAACCCATGTCGATGGCCATGGAATCCGAAACGAGGTTCCGGAGTGCCCTTAGGCCAATGAACGAGCTGGTTTTGCTCATGAAAGACATAAACAAAAAGATGGTGAACGAGTGCGAACGAATTATCAACGTCCGCTTCTATTCACCACGCTTCTCCCTCCTTGCAGCTCAAAACTCAATGCAGCGCCAACGGGCTTACGATGCGCCACTGGCCCGCTGCCAATCAACCTCCCACATAGCGACAGGCTGTGTGCGGTTCTTAACTGTTATCGGGTCACGAGCCGTCAGTTTGTAACGGCTGTGAGCAGCTTTTGCAGTTGCATCTGTAATAAGTATCTGGCCCGCAATTGCATTAGCCTGGAGCCGCGAAGCGGTGTTCACGGTGTCCCCGATCGCTGTGTATTCTGAACGTCGTTCAGAACCAATGTACCCGACCGTGACCTCACCCGTGTGTAACCCGATGCCGATGCCCAATTCCGGAAAGCCGTCAGCCTGAAGTTCCTGGTTAATTCCCAGCATTCGACGCTGCATCGCGACAGCAGCATTGAGGGCATTATTAGCGTCCTCAGGGGTTGTCGTGGGAGCTCCGAATAAAGCCATTAGTCCATCGCCGAGATACTTGTCCAAGGTTCCACCATGCGCAAAGATGATGTCGGTCATCGCAGAGAAATACTTATTTAAGAGTCCGACAATTCTCTCGGGTGGCGCATGCTCGGAGATTCTAGTGAAGCCCCGGATGTCGGCGAACAATACTGTAATTGTCTGATTGACGCCCCCGAGCTTGAACGACTCCGGGTTTTCGAGCATCTGCTTAACCACATACTCCGGCAAGAACCGGCTGTAGTTTGCCCGGGCCACCTCCTCTCGGGCCAAACGCTCGTGTGCTCGTGCGTTCTCAACGGCGATAGCTGTCTGTGCGGCGACTGCACTGATCAGCTCAAGATCATCCGGCTTGAATGAGGCAAATGGATCAAGTCGATCTGCGTAGATTGCCCCGTGCACGCGCGACTCGCCGATCAACGGCGCGCAGATAGTGGATCGAACACCTTGAGAAACGATCGAGTCTACGCCAGCGAACTGTTCGTCAGCGGCGGCATCTTGGGAAAGCAACGCCACCTTGTCCTTCATCACTTTGCGTGTAATCGTCCGCCCGATGCTCAGGCGACGGGCATGATCCTCCAGCTTTTCATCACGGGCACGCATTGCGATTGGGTTTAACTCCTGGTCTTCGGGGCTGGTGCTACCATCACCTTCAGCGAGCAAGGCAACAACCCGGTCCGCAGGTGTTGATCGAAAGATGACATCGGTTGCCTTGGCAAAAATTGCGTCCAGATCAAACACCGAGCCTAAGGTCTTGCTCATCTCGTAGAGGGCACTGAGAATGTTTGCCTTGCGCTGCAGCGCCTCCAAGACCTTGTCTCGAGCCGGGGACGCAGGCATTGACTCCTCGGGCTTCGATTGCAAGACCGTGCTCATGACGTCATTCGCCGAAATGAGCAGTTGAGTGTGTCCTAAAGGTTTATCGTCGTAGCGAACCTCGGTCGTTCGTTCCTCAGCAGCCTGTTCAAACCGCATCGTACTAGCGCCGATTGTGATTCGATCACCATTCTTGAGGTCATGCTCGTAGTTCGACTCGCCATTTATGAAGACTTTGTTCGCGCTTCGACGGAGCTGACCATTGATAACAGCGCCGTCGACGATTGTGTAAGAGCCGTCGGGCCCCGGTCTTATGTGAGCGTGATAACGAGAGGCTCTTGGGTCATCAAGAACGACGGTGTTGTCTGGCGCTCGGCCGATGGTACAGGCGGTTTGTTGCAAGCTGTATAGCCACTGACGGCCACTTGCGTCTGTAATTCGGAGGATTGCCATAAAGAGGTCTTCGTGGAAACGGCTCCTGTTGGCAGGTGCGCGTGAATTTTATTCTACAAGCAATTAGCGTTGAGTCATAGCAGCAGGTGTTAACACGCACAGACGAGACTTAGGGTCGTTAACTATATACCTGCCCCAAGTGATCGATCGTCGTTCAGATCGTTCGCGGGACGGCGCGCGCCGTAGCGGAATCATCGTGAAACGAGCTTTTTGCCCTCGCAGTATCCTAATCGCCCGACTCTGGTTTGATGTCTTTATTCCACTTTTCACATCGGTCGAGCGAGGAGAACCTTGACGCTGTGCGAAAGCGCTTGTTAGACTTCAGTCACTTTCCACAATGAAACCCGGCGCGTCAGCGTCGAGCAGGGTTTCCCCCAGACCCGCGTGTGCGGCGCAGTCTGATTCTTAATCGATGGAGGTGCTGTGGTGGGCTTCAAAGTCGGCCAGAAAGTCGTTTATCCCAATCATGGAATCGGAACCATCGAGCAAGTTGAGCAAAAGCAAATAGGCGCCAACTTACTCCCCTTCTATACTCTTCGACTCGCGCAGAACAATTCTGTTGTTCTCGTTCCCGTTTCGAACGCTGCCGAGGTCGGTCTGCGCTCTCCCATCTCATCTGGTGAATGTGAGATGCTTCTAAGAACGCTTGCCGACGATTTCTCTTCTGCGGCTAATGACTGGAAAGATCGTTTTAAAGAGTTTTCGGAGAAGATGCGTACCGGTGACATCTTTGAGGTCGCTGATGTGTTGAAGCACCTCACCTACCTTAGTCACGTCAAACCGCTTTCATTTCGCGAGCAGCGCATGCTCGAACGCGCACGCTACCTCGTAGTTTCAGAACTTGCTGCAGTCTGCCGGCAGCCGGAATGCAGTATCGAGCCAAGAGTTGAACAAGCTCTGGCCCGAGCTTGCAGTAAGCACGACCGACGCCCGATTCGGGCACGCGCCGCCGCTGCAGCTGGCCACTAAAGAACATTCTTAAAACCCCAGTCACTCACCGGGCCCACCAAGCCTGGCAATACAACCTGGTCGATGCTGGGCTCGCGGTCTGTTCGCGACAACCATCGCCCAATCCGACCTGAGTGCGTAGAGATGCTGTGGGTTGTCGAGTTTTGACTCCGGCGATGTTACAGTTTGCGCGCTGTTATAGATCACAATAGAAGGACCACAGTCGATGAGCTGGATCGAACAAGTATCTGCGCGGGAAATCCTCGATTCGCGCGGCAATCCCACCATCGAGGCTGAAGTTACGCTGATCGGCGGCGAAACAGGCAGGGCTGCCGTACCCTCCGGAGCTTCGACAGGTGAGCACGAAGCTATCGAGCTCCGAGATGGTGATAAGAAGCGCTACGGCGGCAAAGGCGTACTCAAAGCTGTCCGGAATGTTAACGAGATTATCGCGCCTGTTATTGAAGGTGTAGACGCTTTGGACCAGGCTGAAATTGACCGGGCGATGATTAAACTTGATGGAACGAGTGCTAAATCGAAGCTTGGAGCGAATGCGATCCTAGCTGTTTCCCTTGCTACAGCTCGAGCTGCCGCAGCACATCTGGAACTACCGCTTTACAAATATCTTGGTGGTCCAAACGCGCGAACCCTGCCTTTGCCTATGATGAACATCATCAATGGCGGAGCTCATGCAGATAACAATGTGGATTTTCAGGAGTTCATGATAGTACCGGCCGGGGCAGCTTCGTTTAGCGAATCGTTGCGTATGGGTTCCGAGATCTTTCACAGCCTGCGCGTTGTACTGAAACGTAAGGGTTACGCAACGAGTGTAGGAGATGAAGGCGGTTTTGCCCCAAACCTGCGATCCAACGAGGAGGCTATTGACACAATCCTCGAAGCCGTCAAGCTGGCTGGTTACACCGCGGGAAACCAATGCCTGCTGGCCCTGGATCCCGCAGCCAGCGAGTTTTTTGATGGCCGCGCATACGTCTTCAAGAAAAGTGACAAACGACGCCTATCGAGCGATGAAATGGTGGAGTTCTGGAGCAACTGGTGCGACAGTTATCCGATTATTTCAATCGAGGATGGAATGGCCGAAAACGATTGGAAAGGTTGGAAGACACTGACCACTCGACTTGGTGAGAGGATTCAATTGGTTGGTGACGATCTCTTTGTTACGAATACGGAGTTCCTGAAGAAAGGGATTGCGGAAGGAGTCGCCAACTCGATCTTGATCAAAGTAAATCAGATCGGCACCCTTACTGAGACGCTTGAATGTATCGAGTTGGCCAAGACGAGTGGCCGCACGGCTGTAATATCTCACCGCTCGGGCGAAACAGAGGACCCTTTCATCGCAGATCTGGCGGTTGCCACCAATGCCGGACAAATCAAAACCGGATCGCTTTCGCGAACGGATCGGATCGCGAAGTATAATCAGTTGTTACGCATCGAAGAGGATCTGCGCGGGGCGGCCAGATTTCCCGGCCGAGAGGCTTTTTATCAGTTACAAAACCGTAAGCAGCTGGCCAGGCGAGGCACGCGGGGTCAGTCAGCTCGTTAGAACTTCCAGAGCTGGAGCAGTTAGGCGCAGGGTGAGAGCTTTGCGCCTTTCGTGTTTTATAAGCCCGATGTACATTACGATAGGTGTGTCGTGATGCCGAGCGAGTGGCGTAAAGGACCATATTTGATCAGTACGGACGTTGAGAGGCTGGACGTCGAGCTTATACATCGGTTTCTTTCTACAAGTTCGTATTGGGCCCAACGCCGCACGCTTTCTGAGGTGAAAAAATCGCTTCAGAATTCAGTAAACTTCGGTCTTTATGAGGGGAAGTCTCAGATTGGGTTTGCGCGTGTCGTGACGGATTGCTCAACTTTTGCCTGGCTTGCAGATGTGTTTGTACTACCGGCTTATAGAGGACGCGGGTTGAGTAAATGGCTGCTGTCGATAATAGTGAACTACCGTGAGTTTGTTGGGATGCGCCGCTGGGTTCTAGCGACCAAAGATGCACATGAACTGTATCGAAAGTTCGGTTTTATCGCGTTGGAGAATTCGGACCGGTGGATGGAGCGCTTTGATCCTGAAGCGTAGCAGCCTTTTTAAGAGTATGTGATTGAGGAGGAATTTAATTGAGCAAAAGACTGGGGCCAGTCGCGTTAATAATAATAGATGGTTGGGGATATTCAGATTCGGTTGAGGGAAACGCTATAGCACTCGCAGCGACCCCCTACTATGACGAGATAAGAGAGAAGTACCCACATACACTGCTCGAAGCCTCCGGTACTCGCGTTGGTTTGCCCGCTGGTGTCATGGGGAATTCAGAAGTGGGCCACTTGAATATGGGCGCGGGGCGGGTGATTCGAATGGACGTCGGACGAGTGGACTACGAAATCGAAACCGGTTCCTTCTTTCGGAATCCCGTACTAACAGAAGCAATCGAGGGCGCGAAGAAACGGCATAAGGCTTTACATCTGATGGGGCTCGTTTCTGACGGACAAGTGCACTCATCCCAGGAACACCTGTACGCCTTGGTTCAGATGGCACGGCGACATGATCTGAATCAGGTTTATATCCACTGCTTTCTCGACGGCCGCGACACTCCGCCGGCCTCTGCAGTTGATTACGTTCATGCGCTGCAGGAGAAACTACAAGAGATTGGAACCGGACAGATCGCATCTTTGGTAGGCCGCTACTACGCAATGGATCGCGACAAGCGTTGGGAAAGAACGCAACGAGCTTACGAACTCCTGGTACGCGCTGTTGGCCAACCGGCCACTGACCCCATAACCGCCATCAGATCTTCGTACTCTAAGGGAATCACAGATGAGTTCGTTGAGCCGATCTATCTGATGGACGCAAACTCCGCGGCCGTCGCTACGATAAGAGAGGGCGACGCAGTAATCTTCTTTAACTTCAGACCAGATAGAGCCAGACAATTAACGCGCGCTCTTGCGATAGAGGGCTTTTGCGAGTTTGATGTTACTGACCGGCCAAGAACTCACTATGTTTGCTTTACTCTCTACGACCAAACCTTTTCCTTGCCAATAGCTTTTCCTCCTTTTCGACACAAAAACGTTCTGGCCGAGGTGTGGGCAAATCTATGTGTAAAGAATTTCCGCCTAGCGGAGACGGAAAAGTATGCGCACGTTACGTATTTCTTCAATGGCGGGGTGGAGGAAGAATACAAGTGTGAGCGTCGATTGCTGGTTCCATCGCCAAGGATTGCCACGTATGACTTGGATCCGGCGATGTCCGCATCTAAAGTGACAGACAACGTGATAAGAGGAATCGACGAGGATGAAACGGACGTTTTCGTTGTAAATTTCGCGAATCCAGATATGGTCGGTCATACAGGCAAACTCGATAAGACGATCGAGGCCTGCCAGTTTGTAGATACTTGTTTGGGAAGGATAACTCAGGCAGTTCGACGATTTAAAGGGATCACGCTGATTACGGCCGATCACGGTAACGCTGAGCAGATGATCGATCCGAAAACGGGTCAGCCACACACGGCACACACTACTAACCCTGTTCCCTTTCACCTTGTCGACGAAGCAGCAAAGGGTACTCGGCTTCGCTCCGGCGGGGCGTTGGAAGATGTAGCCCCGACCTTGCTAGCCCTGCTTGAAGTTGAACAGCCGACAGAGATGACCGGACGCGACTTAAGGCAAATAGAGAATTGAGCGAGTTAGAGAGTTTTCACCCAGGAAAGATTCTGGTTATCGATTTCGGGCAACTGGGGGATGTGGTGCTCAGCCTTCCCGCGTTGCGCGAAATCCGTCATCGATTCCCAAACTCACACATTACCGTATCTGTTGGCCAATCTGCGGCCGACATCGTACGCCTGGCCGGATACGCCGATGAGATCATCGGCGTAGATCGAGTTGGTTTGCGAGACGGACCAAAGCTCGTTTCCATTATGCGGATGTTCAAGCTGCTACTACAGGTGCGACGGGAACGATTTGATTTTGTAATAGATCTGCATAGTTTGTCTGAGACCAACGTTCTGGGGTTCCTTTCAGGCGCGCCGAAGCGTTTGTTCTCGAGACGCCCACCACGTTCCTTGGATTTTCTGGCGAACTTCGAACCGCGGCCACCGGTTGCGAAGGATCATCGCGAAAGACACTTAATAGATCGATATTTGGATGTGCTTCAGCCGCTGGGGATTAAGACATCTGAGAGGGAGCCCAGGATTATTACCACATCTTCGGACGCTGCTGCTGTGGACAGAATCCTTCGGAAAGTGGGAGCCGATTCTGGCTTTCCCCTAGTCGGCCTCTTTCCAGGGGCTGGAAATCCGTCAAGAATGTGGCCCGCAGCGAAGTTTGCACAACTTGCTGATTACCTAATAAGAAACGACGGAGTCCGAGTGTTACTGTTCTTAGGCCCCGAGGAAGCATCCATGCAAAAACGTCTCAAGGAGACATTCCCCTCAGGAACCGTTTTCATGGGTAGATTAACCCTTCCACAACTAGCCGCGGCGCAGGCCCGTTTGGCCGTCTTCGTCTCAAACGACACGGGCCCAATGCACATTGCAGCCGCCGTCGGCACGCCAGTAGTCGTTTTGATACACAACACCACTCCCAAGAGCTATCTGCCACTTGGCGATCGGCATCGGTTTGTTTCAAGCGCCGTTATTGATGAGATTTCGGTGGAGCAGGCCTACGAAGCTACCAGAGGCGTCCTAGCCTCCAGCCGATTGTCGACACTCTTCACTCGCTAACGTCAACAGAGGCGGAATTCTTACCCGAATCCCCAGCAAAACCAGCAGTTTGTACTGGACAAACGTCGTTTAACGAGCTACTATGCGGATGCCGCCGAAAGCGGCAGCGGGTTCGTTCTGAACTCGTTTCAGAACTCCTTCCTACAGATAACTTGTCCCCAGTTCCTCAGTCAGGAGAGTCAAATATGTCAAAGCTAATGCGCGGGTTCTTAGTCCCTGTCGCCTGCATTACGGCAGCCTACAGCGTTTCAGCACAAACCCTGACGGCACGGAATACTGCCGCTGAACCATCCTCCGCGACGTCGGTCGCCGAGAATGATCGCTCCAGGGATGGCCTGACGGGACCCGTACGGCGCGTGCGCACTGAAGTCGTGAAACTTAGCCACGACGGAGGCAGGTTGGTTGAAGGAAAGCGAACCCTTGTTGAAGTGGTCACTTACGATATCAGAGGGAACAAGGTTGAAAACCAGTACTTTCCAGTCCCTGGCGGTGCCTTGAGTGGCAAAGAGGTCTACAAATATGACGAAAAGGGCAATATCAATGAGATGACACTGCTGAATGATGACGGCAGTCTCATGAGTCAAGAGTTTTACAAATATGAGTTCGACTTCGCCGGAAACTGGAACAAGATGACAACGTCTGTTGCAACAGTGGAGGGTGGAAAGCTTGTGTTCGAACCTAGCGAGGTCACCTATCGCTCTATCATGTATTACCTCGACGCAAACATGATGAGGATGGTCACTCCCCCCGAGTCGGCCCCGGCTTCTGCGCAGCCTGCAGTCGCAAGCGAGACAAAGGTCAATTCAAAACAGTCGGGAAGAACTCACAACGTGACTCAGCCGTTGCCGTCAGCAAGCGTCGACCTGGTGGACCTGAATACTGTTGGCACCGCAGACGTGAAAGCCGTTTCGGAAAATACTCCTTCACGCGCACCGCAAGTGGTGTTGGATTCCGAACCTCCACCCACACCCAAACCGATGCTAAAACCAATTTCAGGAGGTGTGCTTAACGGGTCAGCCATTAGCTTACCGCCTCCTGCTTATCCAGACTCAGCAAAGCGCATGCGTATCTCTGGAACCATAGTTGTGGAAGTCGTAATCGATGAGACTGGAAGAGTGATTTCAGCAAAAGCGGCTAGCGGACCAGCCAGCTTGGCTGAGGCGGCCGTAAATGCGGCTCGTCGCGCGCGGTTCTCACCAACAAAGTTGTCCGGTCAGCCTGTAAAAGTCTCGGGAGTTATAAACTACAGGTTCTCACTTACACCTTAGGCAACGGTCCACTACAGGATTGCTAAGACATTTTACTCCCCGATTTAGGAGCTAATTCGCAATGGCATTGACAGGACATTTGAGCGACCTCTCGCTCTCTGAACTAATCGAGTTCTTCTGTAACCAACGCAAGACGGGCCAGCTGAAGGTCCTCTATCCGCAGGGACCGGGTTACTTTTACTTACAGACGGGCTCTGTTGTCGACGCGAGGATTGGCGTTCTGCGCGGTATAGATGCTGTTTATTACGCGTTGACCCTGCCAAACGCCAGATTTGAGTTCAGCGGTTCGACAGAGGCCACCGAAAGGACCATCAACCAACCTTGGACCCAGGTGGTTTTGGAAGGCCTAAGGCGGCTGGACGAAGGTATCACTCCGGCAGAGGCATTCACCGACAGCTATAGAGCCGAAAACGAGGACGAAGATCGGTACGAGGATCCGTTGATTTCAGCAGACCTCACCAAAGACTCAGACCCGGCACTCATGTCGTTTTTGCAAAACAGAGGGTTCGGTCGTTCCCACCAGTACATCACCGCCGCCGTTGTCGTGGCGATTCTCGCAAGCGTCGCAGTAATAGGAGTACCTGCTGGATGGTATCGAAGAGCTGACAACCCGCCGGTTGCCGTAGCAGAACCAGCAGTCGCAACCCCAACCGAACAGCCGACTCTCACCGAAGCTACTGAGACTGTGAATGAACAGAACGTACAATCAAGCGACGAAGCCGCGCTGGCAGCGAAGCGACAACGGGAACGTGCAAGAGCAGCACGAGAGACACAGAATACCGCACTAAATCAAAGTGCTCCGACGTTCAACCGCTCACCTAAACCCACTGCTGCAACCGACGGCTCAACGAGCGGTCCCAGGAGGGTTACGGTCACAGTCACGTACGATGAATCAGGAAGAGTCACCCAAGCCAGCGGGGCTGACGCAACAGCGGTAAGAATCGCCCGCCAAAAACGCTTTCCAGCCGGCAAAGCCGGTTCAGCTACGGTTGTGATCCCGATCAACTGATCTTACCGGGTTACGGCCGATCCCAAAATCACCAGTAAAGCTCGTTTTAAACCAGCCACACGGTCGGTTGCATCGTACCACTCCTCAAGAGTGTGCGAGTTTGCAGAAGTACCTCCCGCCCCCAGAGTAATCGCTGGAATACCCAAAGACATTGGTAGGTTAGAGTCGGTAGAGGCTTGATCTAATTGCGGCTTGAACCCGAGCATTCGCGTTGCCTCTAACGCAAGCTGCACAAGAGCAGAGCCTTCTGGAGTCTCACCTCCCGGGCGTTCACCAATGAGATCGACCGCCACGTTAAGCGGACGACTGTCCTTGCGTGCGGCGCTATTCTCGTCGTCAATTGCTTCCTGTATCGCGCGGCGGAAGAACGCATCCAGTCGTACAAGTCCCTCGTCTGTCGCTGAGCGAAGATCCACATCCATTAGTGCTTCCGTGGGTATTGCATTCACGCTGGTGCCCCCTACTATGCGCGCAACGTTGAACGTCGTTCTCGGGTGCATGTGCGTGGGGTACGTTGCCAATTTAGCGATAGCGCGACCGAGTGCCTGAACAGGGTTCGCCGTTCCAAAATCTGCCCACGAATGACCACCAGCCCCACGCGCGCGAATGCGATATCGACGAGACGCCAGTGCCCGGTTGGTTATGTTTTCGACTCCTGGTCCATCAAAGCTTATGAAGGCGTCAATTTTTCCGGCCCATTTTCCTTTCGTGCAAAGATGCCGTACGCCCCGCAGATTGCCTTCGCCCTCCTCGCCAACAGAGCCCACGAATAGCAGTGAGCCTGAAGTCGAAATCTGTAGGGATTGAAAGACCCGCGTGAGAGCGATCAATGCAGCTAAACCGCATCCGTCATCGGAGATTCCGGGACCAAAAAGCTTATTGCCAACTCTGCGTACCAGAAAATCCGTACTGGCTGGGAAGACGGTATCCAGATGGGCACTAACAACAACGAGAGGCTTCTTGGCATCACCGCTTCGAACTGCAATACAATTACCTTCCTCATCGATAACGGTATCCAGCAGGCCAATTTCTATGAATCTCTCGCGGAGATACTGAGCGCGGGGCAATTCGCTAAAAGGTGGCGCGGGAATAGAGCAGATCGCCATTTGCTCACGAGTTATCTCTTTCTCGCAGCCTTCGAAGTACTCAAACGCCTCCTGTACTTTGGGCTTCGCCAGCAGTTGTTCGACGAAAAAGGCGCGGTCCGGATGTGTCAACGGCTGGGCCGCTACATTCATAGCATTTGGGACAGAACGGCTCATTGGAAAACGTGGATTAGACCAGTTGCATAATCTCGTCTTCGGTGAGGACGTAGGAAGATTGCTTGGCCCGATCGTAAATGCGGTTAACCCTTTCGTCATTAGCCTCAAAGCCGCGCTTCTCGAGCCAATAGATCACGTTTGACTTTCCGCTCATTGGGCCGATTTCGATTACTTGCTCAAGTCCGAACTGGCCGGCGGGGACCCCGGAGTACACCAAGTCCGCCAAACCTTCGTCACCCTTGCGATAGCTCTTAATAACTGCCGCCGCGTGCACTCCCGTCGCGGTCCGAAACGCGTCCTTACCAAACACGGGGTAGTTGAGCGGGATGGTCCAGTGACAAGCCTCGGAAGCCACTTGGCAATACTCTCGCAATCGAGAGAGATCATTGTCTATCCACCGCATTAGCTTCAAATTCACAAGTAATTGGTCCATTGGCGTGTTACCAACCCGTTCCCCCATGCCAAGTGCTGAACCGTGGACTTGATCTGCGCCTCCCTGGATGGCGGCGATGGAGTTGATGACGCCCAGTCCCCTATCCTGATGACCATGCCAATCCAGCCGAACCTTCTCGCCCTCGTCCTCGATGATCTGTTTGACGAATTTGACTACCGCTCGAGCTCCGTCCGGAGTTGAGTGTCCCACAGTGTCACAAACGCAAACGGCCTTTGCACCACTGCGGATTGCCGTTGTGTAAAGCGCTTTGATCGTTTCAGGATTAGCCCTGGTGGTGTCTTCAGTAACATACATGACAGGAATGCCATAGCTGACAGCAAACGTGACGGCCTCTTCAGTCATTCTCAACAGCTTGTCCAGTGTCCAATCCTCCGCAAAGAAACGAACTTGAGACGAACCAATAAAAGTACAGGCTTCGATCGGAATTCCTGCTCGCTGTGAAATCTCAATGATCGGAAGGATGTCATTCCTGTGAGTGCGGGCGGCACAGTTCGGACGAATTCGGAGTTTTTTGTCGGCGATCTCTTTAGCCAATCGCTCAACTCCGGCTGCGTGCGTTCCACCAGCGCCTGGCAACCCTATGTCGGCGGTGTCGATCCCCAGGGCATCCATCAGATGCAGTAGCTCGATCTTCTTCTCAACTGGAGGCTCGCAGACTGAAGGTGACTGCAGGCCGTCGCGCAGGGTCTCGTCATCGAAGCTTATGGGTCGTCCCGGGGGAACCATCGCTGGTTCCACAAGGTTCCAATCGTAGACTAACTCCTCAACAGCCACTCGTTACCTCCAATAGTTTAGTTTGCCTAATAACTTTTGATTTGACTTTGTAGGATTAGGTTGGATTACAACAACGAGGGATTTGAAAGTCAAGACGACTTTAGAACGAATGTTGGACACGATAACAACCTACTGAGTCCTCAAGGTCTTACTTCCCGTGATATGGTGCGAGTCACAAGTGCTGCAATTGGCCAACTGCACCAGCTTTTGTTAGCCTGTGCAACACTAATTCTTCATGCTACAAGATCAGATAAGTTGAACCACTCGAATAGCCAGGTTGCACGGCGTTCCATCGCACTGGGTTCCGATCGCGCTGCCAAGATCATGGCGGTACGTGCGAGCGTCGCCCGCATCGCCGAACTGGACCCCACGTGGGCACAGGCAACTGTCGTTGCACGAACGGTGAACACGAGTATTCCAGCCATGCCGCTTAACGACTGGCAGTTGATGCAGGGAGCGCGTGAGAGGGCATTGGCGGTACGTGATCTACTAGTGAATCAGAGACTAAGTGCCGACGTTTACGTGGGGCTGGAAGGTGGCTTTCACTCTATTTCGATTGAAGGGGAGTGGCATACTTTTTTACGTGGCTGGGCTTATGCAACGGACGGCAAGAGGGGAGCGTTTGGCGCAGCGCCTTCCATAACAGTTCCGGAATCTCTGGCGCGAAAGGTAATTGAGGGCCGGCGGGAATTGGGTCTCGTTATCGACGAGGTCTCTGGCAAGCAGGATGTAAGAAGTCGCCAAGGCGCGTGGGGAGTATTGTCTCGGGATCTGGTTACGAGATCGATGAGCTTCGAGTTGGCTTTAATTGCTGCCCTTGCACCGTTTTACAATCCTAAGATGTACGAACAATCGGCAAGCACAGAAAGTGCTCGATAAAGAAATACGCAATCAAGAAGAGTAATGAACGAAGAACCCGTCCCCCATCTGCATACAACGCAAGGTTGGATTGAAGTGATTGTCGGATCCATGTTTTCCGGTAAATCTGAAGAGCTCATTCGGCGATTGCGTCGTGCAAAGATCGCCCGACAGAAAGTACAAGTCTTTAAGCCCGAAATTGACTCGCGTTACTCGGAGGACCATATCGTCTCGCACTCAGAGATCCGCCACGAATCCGCAAACGTTCGTGATGTTGCGGAACTCTTGAATAAGCTCGAAGTTGATACGGAAGTGGTAGGTATCGACGAAGGCCAGTTTTTTGGTCTTGAGTTGGTTGAAGTCGCCAATGAACTGGCGGGGCGTGGAATTCGTGTGATTATTGCGGGGTTGGATCAGGACTACACAGGCAAGCCCTGGGAACCAATGCCGCAGCTCCTAGCTGTTGCCGAATACATCACAAAGACTCATGCCATCTGTATGAGGTGTGGACAACCCGCGAATTACTCCCAAAGAACTTTTGAATCTGAAGAGCGTGTGGCTGTGGGAGCAAGCGGCATGTACGAGGCTCGCTGTCGCAGATGTTTCGTCCCCCACGCCGACGCGCCGACCGTTCGCGCGAGCTGAGCTATCTTGGCAAACCCTGAAACCTGCAAGTTGAGCGTTGAGGACAACGCGACTTGTGATAAATCGGGCTGTCGAGTTAGAGCGCCTCCAAAAGCTTCGGTTCTCTTTCTCAGGACGCTGAAACTTAATGGACGATCTTCGTTGAATACAGAATCCCGTACATCGTGTCCTCGTGCTTCGTAAACCCTTTTCTCCTGCTTGAAAGCATCAGATTTACCCTGCACTTGACCTGCATGCTTCCTATACGCCAGCCGTTGCAGCCGTCTGATTCCGTCTTCCTGTTCCGGAATTTATTTGAATCACTTTCGGAAGGAACTGAAACAGCAAACCGCTTCTACCGGAAATAGTTTGAAAGTCAAATTAGTTGGCCTGTCACGTTAAGAACAAATTCTTCTCGCAAATTGACTTCTGGACCAACCGCCCCGTTTGTCCAGAATTGCGAGCGTGGTATCCTACGGCTCCCCTTTTGGCCCCGTGTCCTAACGAGCAGTCTCAGCGCTGCGCATCCTGGAGAACTCTTCAATGAACACTTTAAGTCTGAGATCAACAATATCTCTTTGCGCGATACTAATTATAGGATTCTTCGCTTTTGGCTGCGGGAGAAGCGGCACGAACACAAACATCAACACAAATCTCTCAGCAAATGCCAACACAAGTCCCATTGCCAACGCGAATGTGTCGCCTGGAGAAATCTCTAGCATCGCGTCACGCGAGCCAGAACAGTATCGAGCAATGCTTGTTCTAACGGCCGAAACTGAAGGCGGTGAACGGACTGTAGGCATACCCAGCTTGTCAGCGGAGATCGCGCGTAACGGGGCCGACCGTCGGGTCGCATTCAAGCTCCCGGACGGCTCGGATCTCGTCTACATAGAAAAAGGGGCGCAACACTTGGTCCTGTTGCCAGCACGTAGGCAATACGCGGAGCTCACTCCTGAATCCACCGGAATTCAATTTCAAAAGCTAATGACTCCGGGACAACTCGTCGGGAAACTTGAGAACCTTAAGGGCTTGCAAAGCGTCGGAGAAGAGACAGTAAACGGTCGCAATGCCGAAAAGTATCGATATACAAACACCGCTACCACCGGTACCAGCGCCGGAGAAGTCGAAACCGAAGCGTTTGTTTTCATCGACAAAGAAACTGGGTTGCCCCTTCGTTCCGAGCTTTTCGCAGAGGCAAGTGGTAACGTGCAGGGAGTGAAGGGTGCAAAGATCGTCGCTGAGATGCGTGACATCACAACAGATATCGATACGGCATGGTTCGAAGTTCCATCCGGCTTCAGCAAGGTGCCGCCTCAGCAGGTGCGACAACAGATCAACGCGCTGGCAAATATGGCAGGGGCTGTCCTGAGATCGGTTTTCGGAAATGTGAGTGTTACTCCACCACCTGCTGCTGCATCACCCACTGTAACGTCGTCACTCTCGCCGTAACTTTTTGAAAGGACGCTCTACATGAAGTACTTCTTGATACTTGCGTTAGGCCTGCTGCTGGGTGCTGGCGTCGCCGTTTTTCTCTTGGGGGTTCCACGGTTCAAGTCGACGCCCGGCGTGGCCGTGGGACCCCCAGTGTCGTCAGAGGTGACGCCAGACACGGTGGTAATCTCAGTAGCCAGCGGGTTTTTTGATGATCTACTCGGCGTCGTGTTTCGAGACTTGGGCCCGCCAGCGTTCAACCTGGCTGAGATAGACACCGGAGCACGTGTCGCGACATACCAGGCCACAGCCATGCAACAGGGATGTAGTAACACGATTACGCTGGTATCGGAGGGCAGTAACAACAGAACTCAAGTGCATTTTGCTAACGGCAAGATTCTGGCTCCCATGGTTTTCAGTGGCAGTTACAACTTGCTTGGAAACTGTCTGCAGTTCAAGGGCTCTGCACAAACATCTATCCAGCTGCGGTTCGATCAGCAAAACCAGACTGTCTATGGCCACGTTAACGTCGAAGGCGTGAACCTAGAAGGCGTGAATCCCATCGCAAACAACTTTGTTACGGTGTTTGTTCGGAATGCGATCGACCAACGGGTTAATCCGCTGGAATTGATCCGGGCGCCGCAACTTCAGTTAATGATCCCAGTTAAGGCAAGTAATGGTGCGGTGAAAGCACATGTCAAAGATGTGCACGCCGAGATACTCGACGGGACGCTCAAGCTGCATATTAGCTATCAGTTCAGCGGGACTCGAGAGTCAGCGGGTTGAGATTGTTTTTACTGCGGTGGAAAAGGAGAGGCAGCGACTCGCAACCGCTTTTACTTCAATGTCACGCCTCGGCTCGTGTGTTTGAAGACGCAAGAACACGTTGACGTTCGAAATGTTCGGAGATCTCTTCCGCAGCTTTCCGGCCGACAAAGGGAGTTAATTCGGACACCGTTGCGCGCGCAACCCGTTGGATCGAACCAAAGTGTCGCAACAAGCGACCTTTGCGCTTCTGCCCGATGCCAGGAATCGCAGTCAGCTCAGAAGTAAAGTCGCGCAGCTCTCGGCGCTTGCGATGATAGGTAACAGCGAAACGATGCGTCTCGTCGCGAATCATCTGCAACAGGCGGAGTATGAGCGAGTGCGGGTCAAGGTAAACGGGTTCATGTTCTCGCCCCTTGACTAACAGGTAAGCTACTTCGTTGTGTCGTTGAGGCGGCTTGACCACGCCGACCATTGGAACAGCGTCAAGGTCTAATTGGCGCATAGCGTCGGCAGCGGCACTCAATTGAGATTTTCCGCCATCAATCAGGACCAGATCCGGAAGAACCTGCCCCTCATCCAAGCGTCGACGATACCGTCGCAAGACTGCCTCACGCATTGAAGCCACATCGTTAGCACCAGAAACCGACCTGATGCGAAACTTGCGGTATTCCGACCGATTCATCTTTCCGTTTTCACAGACCACCATGCCTGCTACATTTTCTGCACCTTGAATGTGGGAAACATCGAAAGATTCGATGCGTCCCGGGAACCTCGGCAGTTCAAGCGTTTCCTGTAGTTCTTCCAGGACTCGCTTCATGTCGGGCTGAAGCACTCGAAACCGCTGCTCGAAAGCGAGCTTTGCATTCTTTTCTCCAAGGTCGATCAGATCTCGCTTTTCCCCACGTTGCGAGTAGAAGATCCGAACGCGACGTCCCTTCGTTGCGCTCAGTGCCTGTTCGAGGAGTTCTCGGTCTTCTATATCAACCGGGACGTGAATTTCTTTCGGCACGTAATCGTTTGCATAGTATTGCGCCAAGACTTCGCTTAGAAACGCGGCAGGATCAAACTCATCAGGCGACAGGTCTTCCCAAAAGAACTCTCTCCTACCCACGATATGACCTTCGCGCATCGTGAACAGTTGTAATGCCAGGCGCTGGCCCTCGCGATAGTAGGCAAATATGTCGACATCACGCTCAGGCGAAGTCGCCATCTTCTGTTGTTCTGAAAGCTTAATAACTGTGCGCCGCAAATCACGATACTTGGCAGCCATCTCATAGCGAAGTTCGTCAGAAGCTTGCGTCATCCGTTCCTCCAGGGTGTCCGCAAGCTCTTTGTTCCGTCCTTCTAACAAGAGACGAACATCTCTAACGGCCTCTTGATACTGTTCTGGGGTGCATAAGCCCTTTACGCACGGGCCCAGACAGCGCTTGATGTGGTATTCAAGGCAAGGCCGCGGAGCCTGACCGTCAATCTCTATGTCACAGGTCCTCAGTTGGAAGGTTCGATTTATTAGGTCGATGGTTTTTCGCGCGAGGCTTGCCGGAAGAAAGGGCCCAAAGTAGAGAGCTCCATCCCGTTGTATGCGCCGTGTGATCACAACCTTCGGAAAGGGTTCGTTGACCGTGAGTTTGAGATGAGGATATGACTTGTCGTCTTTTAAGTTGACGTTGTAACGCGGCTTGTGTTTTTTCGTTAACGTCGCTTCGAGGATTAAGGCTTCAACTTCATTATCAGTGACAATGAACTCGAGGTCAGCGATATTTCGAACGAGCGCGTCCGTCTTACGATCGAAAGGTCTCGCCTGGAAATAGGAGCGCACTCGGCTGCGGAGATTTTTCGCCTTCCCTATATAGATGATTTTGCCGGCGGTATCCTTGTACAGATATACGCCTGACGACCGTGGGATCTCTTTGAGCTTTTGCTCTATCAGAATGGCCATACCTTTTGACTCGCATTTATTCTAACGTGTAGCGCTGCTTTTCAATGAGCACAGTCTCGGCAATCTGGGGCGAATTAGCGGTGCTGGTGACTGTGGCCAAACACCTTTTAACATAAGTAATTCCTGGAAAGGGCTTTACCGAGTAATCCAGATGCGATTACCTTTTACGCTACCGATAGAGCGTCAGTTCGATGCCGTTGGATTCGGGCTTAATGCCGTCGACCATTTAATTGTCGTTCCTCAGTATCCCGAGTTCGACACCAAGATCCGGTTTTGTGAACATCATATCTCCGCAGGTGGGCAAACCGCTTCCGCCATGGTAGGCCTGCAGCGACTTGATTTGAAGACCGCCTACGCAGGACGCTTTGGAGATGATGAAGCAGGCAGATTCGGCCTCAACTCGCTGAATCAAGAAGGTGTAGATACTAACTATTCTGAAGTCGTTTCGGGCGCCAAGAATCAGATTGCCTTCATCATCGTCGACGCCCGTAATGGCGAACGCACCATAATTTGGGACCGTGACGAACGTCTCGCCTACGCTCCGCAAGAAGCGCCACTCGATTTTGCATCCCTCGGTCGGATCCTGCACCTCGACGCTCACGATCCTCCCGCGTGTGCGGTCATGGCAGCAGAAGCAAGGAAGACGGGTGTAGTTGTGTCTGCCGATATCGATAACGTTTATAACCGTCTGCCTGAACTGCTACCGTTGGTTGATGTGCTAATTAGCTCCAAGGAGTTTCCGCGGAGGTTGGTCGGCATAGCAGAGCCCCGCGCAGCCATAGTCGAATTGCAGGCTCGTTATGGGTGTCCTCTGATTGGTATTACCAAAGGCGCAGAAGGCGCAATGGTCTATTGCAATGGAGAATTCTTTGAATCACCGGCCTTTGCAGTTCCGGGTCGCTGTCAGGACACCACTGGTGCCGGTGACGCATTTCACGCTGGGTTCATTTACGGGATGTTACACAACGAAAGCGTGGAATCCTGCCTGCGGTTCGGGAATGCAGTAGCGGCGTTGAAGTGTAGAAAGATGGGAGCTAGAAATGGGTTACCCATACTTGAAGAACTCAAAAATCTGATGAGCTAAGGGCCTGGCTCATTTGCGTCGGGCTTTTCCGCCATGGCCGTCGCGTGTGATATAAGGCCGTTGCTTGATTAACGCGCTCACATTGGCAACAGTACAACTTAAGAAGGACAGATAATGAGGATTCTCGTAATTGCGTTGAGTGCGCTCTTACTGACGCTGCAGACTCAACAAACTAGACCACAATCTGCAGATCTCGTATTCAAAAATGGGAACATCTACACGGCGAGCGAGAGGACCCCTCAGGCTGAAGCCATTGCAGTGAAGGGTGACAAGATAGTTTTCGTGGGTTCCAATCGAGCGGCGCAGAGGTTTGTTGGCACAGACACCCGCGTTGTCGACTTGCAGGGAAAGACAGTCGTACCAGGGTTTGCAGATTCTCACCAACATTTGGCCGGGGTCGGATTACGCGAGATGACCTTGAACCTGGAAGATCTTAATAGCCTTGAAGCATTTCTGAACGCCGTCAAAGCACGCGTGGACCAGGCAAAACCCGGCGAATGGATCACCGGCCGCGGTTGGATTGAGACCTTCTGGAAACCTCCCGCATTTCCTACGCGTCAGGATCTGGACAAGCTTGCTCCGAACAATCCTGTGGCGCTAACTCGGGCAGATGGCCACGCATCAGTGGTGAACAGTGCCGCTCTCAAACTGGCAGGCATCGACCGGAAAACCGCGAATCCTTTTGGCGGAGAGATCTCAAAGGACAAACAGGGAGAGCCTAACGGAATGTTGCTTGACGCCGCTCAAGGGCTCGTGCGGCGGCATATTCCGCCTCTAACACCAGCAGACGCCGAGGCCGCGATCCTCCAGGGAGTTGAAAGGAACATCAGTCTAGGCTGGACACAGATCCAGGATGCTGGTGGAAGCTATCAGGACATTGAGCTTTATAAGAAGCTTTACAGTGAAGAAAAGATAAGACTTCGCATTTACAAGTCAGTGCATGGTCCAGGTCCCAGTGCCGAACGACTACTGTACGGCGGCGCTGTCGTTGGAGCGTTTGGTAACCGTTTTAATGCGCGCTCAATAAAAGTTGTATCCGATGGCGCGCTCGGCTCTCGAGGCGCTGCCTTACTCCGCCCATATGCCGATGCACCCGAGACGTCAGGCTTCTTAACGGTAAAGGAGGCGGAGCTTGCTCCGATGCTCGAGATGGCGTTGCGCAATGGAATTCAGATTGAAACCCATGCCATCGGAGACTATGCAAACCGATTTACCCTCGACCAGTATGAGAAAGCCATGAAAGCGGTGCCGCCAGCCCAGCGTAAAATTGACGAGCCACGCTGGCGAATCGAGCACGCCCAGATCTTAAACCCGGCGGACATTCCTCGGTTTGCCAAACTAGGGGTGATTCCATCAATGCAACCTTCCCATGCCATTGGTGACCTTCATTTTGCACCTAGCCGCGTTGGGATCGATCGTCTGTCTGGCGCGTACGCGTGGCAGAGCCTGATCAAGACTGGCGTTGTAATCGCGGGGGGCTCTGATGCGCCGGTTGAACGCGGTGAACCGATGATCGAGTTCTACGCTGCCGTGGCACGGAAGGATCAGAAGGGGTTCACTGGGGATGGATGGCATCCTGAGGAGGCAGCGACACGCGAGCAGGCGCTAAGGATGTTCACACTATGGCCGGCGTATGCGGTTTTTGAGGAAACGATAAGGGGTTCCATCGAGGTCGGCAAACTTGCTGACCTCACGATACTCTCGGCTGACATCATGAAGATCCCTGAGGCCGACATACTAAAGACCAGGAACATCATGACCGTAATCAACGGTGAGATCGTTTTCGAAGCAAAGTGAGGGGTAGGGCGAAAACTCGTACGTGCAGCTTTTGAGGCGTTCTCAATCCAAATGAACCAAACAAAGCGAGATGAGTTTAGAAATCGACGCCGATTTCTGTTGTTTGCGGGAAAGGGAATGGGCTTAGCGGCCCTGAGCTCAGCTGCCGTCGCCAGCCTGTTGAGACAAGTTATCGCCGCCTCCAAGTCCGTGGCACATCTTACTCCCGAGCAGGCGGCACTTGAGGAGGACTACTGGTCCATTATTCAAAATGCCTTCACGGTCACTCGCGGCATCATCAATCTAAACAACGGTGGTGTCTCGCCCAGCCCACGCATCGTAACCGAAGCCCTTGTTCGGTATATCTGGCAGCAGGAGGACGCCACCGCGTACACGATGTGGCAGATACTTGAGCCACAGTCAGAAACCATCCGCACAGGTCTGGCGGAGCTGTTTGGCTGCGACCGTGAAGAGATTGCCATCACTCGAAATGCCTCAGAGTCCCTCGAAACTCTCCTGATGGGCATGGACTTCAAGCCCGGCGATGAGATTCTCACCACAACGCAGGACTACCCGCGAATGCTCACCACGTTGCGGCAAAGGGAAAAGCGTGGAGGCCTGATTCTGAAACTGATCAAGATCCCCATTTCGCCGCAGAATTTGGGAGAGATTGCCGAGGCATTTGAGCGAGGAATCACCAGTCGCACGAAACTAATTCTGATCTCCCATCAGGTAAATATTACGGGCCAGATCACTCCGGTAAAGGCGGTTTGCAAGATGGCCCGTGCGAGGGGAATTGAGACTATCGTCGATGGTGCGCATTCATTCGCCCAGTTTGACTTCAAGCAGAAGGACCTTGGATGTGATTACTTCGGAACCTCGCTCCATAAATGGCTGTATGCACCGAAGGGAACAGGGCTTCTTTACGTAAAGCGTGAAAAGATTCCAAAGATCTGGCCGTTAATGGCCGCCGAGTCAAAACAGGCGACTGATATTCGTAAGTTCGAGGAAATAGGAACTCATTCGGCCGCACCGCGACTGGCAATCGGTGAAGCCTTACTGTTTCACAATGGCATCGGTGGCAAACGAAAAGAAGCACGTTTGCGGTACTTATCGCGCTACTGGATGAATCGGCTAAAGGGGCTCCCGAAGGTACGGTTCAACACGTCCTTCGATCCCGAACAGTCGTGCGCCATTGCTAACGTGCAGATTGCCGGAGTGAATCCTTCCCAGATCAGCAGTTACCTTTTTGATAAGCACCGAATTCTTACAGTTCCCATTATTCATGACGAGTTTCAGGGCATCCGCATCACACCGAACGTCTACACAACACTTGGCGAACTGGACCGCTTTTGTGGCGTGATGGAGACAATTGCCCGGAAAGGCTTGCCAACTTAACTCCGCAACGACACCCTAACTGCACGAGACTTACGCAATCAAAAACAATGAAACAGATTAATCGTCGTCAAATACTGATCAGTGGTGTCAACGGCATCGTTGGATCCCTCGCGCTTATGCAGTTGGGAGTTCTGCGACCAATAGCAGTCGCTGCCTATGAATTTCAAGAGGTGGACCGCTTTGCACCAGCATTTCACCGCCTCGATCAGTATGTGTCTCGCCACATCAATGAAGTAGGCGCCCCCGGACTCACGCTCGCCATTGCCAACCGGGAAGGTTTACTGCGTGAAGCCCACTATGGCTACGCAGATTTGAAAGCAGGGACAAAGGTCGGCCCACAAACATTATTTCAGATCGGATCAATCTCTAAATCTTTTGTAGCTATTGCGCTATTACAACTTGTCGATGAGGGAAAGCTCGATCTGCAAAAACCAGTGATCTCGTACTTGCCTTGGCTGAAGATTGAGTCTTCGCACCCTCCATTTAATACACACCACCTCCTAAGTCATACCGCCGGATTGTCTGCCGTTCCTCTATTGACGCGAGTGGCGACGCAGAAACTTCTAACAGGTACCGCCCCTGGGGAGCGCTTTGTCTATTCAAACATTGGTTATGTGCTGCTGGGTTTTCTGCTAGAGGCGCTCGACAAGCGTTCGTTTGCCGATAGTCTGCGAACCCGTGTTTTAGAACCTCTGGGAATGTTGGCTAGCGCCCCGATAATTACGAACAACATTCGTGAGCGATTGGCGATCGGCTACGGTCCAACATATGACGATCGACCCTTTCCGCTTAGAGGAAAACTCTCCGAAGCACCGTGGCTCGAAGTTACTGAAGCGGCAGGTAGCGTAGCAGCAACGGCCAAAGACATGGGTAATTACTTGCAGATGTTGCTCAATCGTGGTCGTGGCCCGCGCGGACGAGTTCTGTCAGACAAAGCCTTTGAGTTGTTTGTGAGTCCAGTGATCAAGGCGCCATTTCGTGGTGAAGACGCGAGTTATACATACGGTCTGTGGACCAGCAGCAATGATGGTCAAACGTTGCTGCGTCATACCGGCGGGATGATTGCCTTCAGCTCTGCCATGTACGCAGACGTGACAAGTGGCTTCGGAGTCTTTGCTTCTGTCAACGCCCGCCTTGCAGGTTACCGGCCAGTTACGGTCGTCCGTTACGCGCTCGATCTCTTAAATGCCGCCTCTCGTAACGCGGAATTACCAGACTTGCCGCCTTCGCCAATTCCACCCACCCTCGTTAAAAATGCTGCAGATTATGCGGGTACTTTTAATTCAGCCTCCGGAAGCAAACTCCTGATCCTCGCGGAAGGCGACCGACTTGTCCTTCAACACAAGAACAGAAACGTTCCGATGGAGCAAGTGGGTCGCGACAGGTTCATTGTTAACGATCCGGACTTCGACCATTTCGTGTTGAGTTTTGGAAGAGACAAGGACAACGCTGTGGTGGAAGCGCTTCACGGGACTAACTGGTGGACGAACGAAAGGTATTCTGGAGCGAAATCATTTGACTATCCAGCCGATTGGAATGCGTTCGCTGGATCGTACCGATCAGACAGTCCCTGGTATGGGATCACGCAGGTCGTCATTCGAAAAGGGCGACTACTGTTAGGAGGCGAACAACCATTGGTGCAAGTAGCGCCCGGGGTGTTCCGTCCTGAAGACGAGAGGAGCGCTGAACGCATCGTTTTCGATACCGTAATAAATGGAAAGGCACAGCATCTAGACTTTTCCGGAATCGATTTTCATCGCAGTTTTACGGTACGAACGGAAAACTCCGAATCAAAGTGAGGACCAAAATGTCGACGCAAACAATGACACAACCGACGCCAATGCTGTTTTTCGAAACTGTCAATGCATACCAGCGGACAGAGGCGCTAAAGGCAGCGATCCAGCTCGAGACTTTTACGGCAATTGGCGAAGGTAACACTACAGCCGCTGCAATTGCAGCGCGCTGCGGTACTTCAGAGAGAGGGATGCGCATACTCTGTGATTTTCTGTGCATGATTGGACTTATCACAAAAGAGGAGCGAAACTATGCTCTCACCGCCGACTCAGCTGTATTTCTTGATAAACGCTCTCCCGCGTATCTTGGAGGCGCAACTGAGTTTCTGTTGTCGCCGCCGCTGCTTGAAGGCTTTAGTGATTTTACGGGCGCGGTCCGGAAAGGAGGGACGATTGTTCCGGATGATGGCACGATAGCGCCAGAGAATCCGGTGTGGGTGAAGTTTGCTCGCGCAATGGCGCCCATGATGGCCATGCCAGCTCAGGTAATGGCGAAGTTAGTAGATCCTGAGGGCAAGCAACCCTTGAAGGTACTGGATATCGCGGCTGGGCATGGACTCTTTGGGCTGGCCTTCGCGCAGAACAACCCACAGGCGCAAGTGGTAGCATTGGACTGGCCGAAGGTGCTCGAAGTAGCTAAGGAGAATGCACGCCGCGCGGGAGTTGAAGATAGGTTTAGCACCTTGGAAGGCAGCGCGTTCAGTGTTGACTTCGGCGTTGGCTACGACCTCGTTCTACTTACCAATTTCCTTCACCACTTCGACCCCCAAACTTGCGAATCGTTGCTGCGCAAGGTTCATGGCGCACTTAGCGCGAGCGGCCGAGCGATCACCCTTGAGTTTGTTCCCAATGATGACCGAATTTCACCACCAGGAGCGGCCGCGTTCAGCGTCATAATGCTGGCGAGCACTCCTGCGGGAGACGCGTACACCTTTAAAGACCTTGAGCGAATGTTTGCTGCAGCAGGATTCAACCGTAGTGAAATCCAACCGTTACTTCCTTCAATTCAAAGCGTCGTGACCTCTTATAAGTGACGCTGACACAATTAACTGGCCGTCGGACGTCTTCCCCGCTGAGACGTTCGACGTCCAATGAATCGATCGACTACGCTTCGGAGTAGGCGACCGATTTTGTGATCGCCGAATGATGCGAGAACTTATATGCCTGGCTGGCTGAGCGAGTTTTGAGTGCGGGCTGAGATGTCAGGCTCCTAAAACACCCGCCGGGGGCAGGAGGCGCGCCACGAGCTCAAACAGTTCAAAGCTGCGAAATGGTTTCGAAAGGTAACCGTTGAAGCCTGCCTCCAGCGCTCGCTGCCTATCGGTGTCTCCATGGGCAGTGACCGCAACGCAAGGTATGCAAGCGGTTTTGCTGTCCTTCTTTAATGCTTCTAACAAAGACCACCCATCCAAGATCGGCATCGATAGATCTACCATAATCAGATCGGGGGGATTCTCGCGGGCCATTGCAAGGCAATCTCGCCCGTTTGTCGCCTCGTGCACACAATAGTTCGCGCTGGCGAGTAGAAGGCGCAATAGTTCCCTATTGTCCTCGTAGTCTTCAGCGATTAGGATCGTCGGTCTACGATTCAGTGGATCCATCATGGGCGACAGGTTTTTATAGACTTGGCGCACTGCACCTGTCAATTTGATTCTCCCCGGCATGGTACTCCATTGCTCATTTTCCCGTCTGTGCCCCCGGCCCTCGACCCCAGATCTCTGACCTCCGACCTGTGACCTTTGGCCTCTGAGATGGGATGACCAAACCATTTTCTTGACTCGTTTAATCTTGCACGTTCATAATCGAAACTGCCAGAGAGCAGATTGTCCTGCCTTCGGAGAACGCACAGTAAGTCTCAAAACAAAAGCCTCATCGCCAAGAACCTTCGGCGCCTTTGCGAAACTCGTACTGATGGAGGAAACGATTGTGGTTAGCGGACAATTGGAAGACAGCTTACGCCAGGAGATAGAAAGTTATATCGAAGGGCGGCTGAGCGGACTGAAACAAGAGATAGCCCAGCTACAGAGTGAACTAAATGAGTCGCTTTCGCGGCTGCTGGACCGGCACGGCGAGGTTCAAATAGACGGATCCGTGGCTGCTTCCATCTTGGAGCATCTGAGAGCCGCGCACGAGGAGGGGATTAACCTCGCAGCTTCCGAGTCCTCTCGTGCAAAGGCCTCAAGCGATCTGGCCATCCTCAAAGCCGGCGTTACAGAAATCGACGAGCAGCAAACACAAGCAGAGATCCTCAAGACACTGGTAAACCGCTGCGCCTCGTTTGCACCTCGGGTTGCCTTCTTCGTTGTCAAAGGGGATCAAGTCATCGGTTGGCGAGCACGCGGATTTCAGGGGACGGTCGGTGACGACGCTATCCGGCAAATTTCCTTCACCACCTCAGCAGAGACAGTCATTGGCGAAGCAGTCAGATCTAAAACTACATGGAGTGGTGGTCCACACGCTCACTCAGAAGATCACATAATCCTGAACCGCTTAGGTGAGGAACCCCCGCAGAGGGTCGTAGCCATACCGCTTGTCGTGCGGGGACGATCTGTGGCAGTTGTTTACGCGGATTCTGCAGCCCTCGATGCGGACGCGATTAGTCTTGAAGCGGTGGAAACGTTAGTGAAAGTCGCGGCGATGGCCGTTGAGCTTTTGGCAGCCCGCTCTGCTCCGGTTCGCAAAGTAGAGGAGCCCTCAGCTGAAGAATACAGACCAACCGAGTACGAACCAGCACGCGAGTACGAAGAGACAGCAACACCCGAGTACGCAGCTCCCGCGGAAGCTTATGTTCAGGAACCGTCTGCAACATCAGAAGCGATTCCTGAAGTCGTGACACAAGACTCTGATTACGTCAGTGCTCCGGATAATCTCGCCACAACTGACCTGGTCGACGAGGCCGAGCGAGAGCCGGTGGCTGTGATAGAGCCAGAAGTACAACAGCAGGCCGGAAGGCGACGTTATGGGATGGATGTTGAGCTTCCAATCGAGGTAACCAGTGAAGATGAAAAACGTCTCCACAGTGATGCGCGACGCTTTGCCCGGCTATTGGTCTCCGAAATCAAACTCTACAATGAACAGAAAGTTATTGAGGGTCGTTCGAACTACGACCTCTATGACCGCTTGCGTGAATACATCGACCGCTCGCGAGAGATGTATGACAAACGAGTGAAGCAGGAAGTCGCCAGTAAATACGACTACTTCCATCATGAATTGGTTAATACCCTGGCCGAAGGCGACGCTGCGAAACTTGGTAATGCGTACCCCGGCGCGACGGTTTCAGCCTGAGCCAAACTCGACCGCTCGCCAATCGTAACCCCTAACGCCCGTTACTCGGCCCCCGACGTTTTCGTGGCAACCCGGAACCTGAGGTACCAAGTCTAAACCGACGGAAACTTCTGTGAATGGGGAGAACTAGTGCCAAGGATATCGCGCAACCAACGTTTCCTTCTTCTGATCATGGGTCTCGCAGTTGCTATCGGCGCCTCTTTCCCGGCGTTTATGACGGCGAGCTGCCTGACGCGTCAACAAACTCCAGCAGAAGCCAAAGCACTTGCCGACCTCCGCGCGATGACGCGCGGTGGAGTTTTACCCTCAGAGAGCATAATCACCAAGATCGAGGCAGACTTTCCCGGGACCAGGGCTGCAGCGCTGGCTCGGATAGTTCGAGCGCGCATTCGGCTTAATGGAAAAGACTTTGGTGGAGCGGCGACCTTACTGAACGATCCCCAAATCGCCGCTCACACTTCCATCGCTGAGTATGCCCTTCAACTCCAGGCCAATGCTCTTGAGCAAGCGGGCAAGCAGGCCGAGGCCCGAGCAGTGTACGAGCGCATTGCGCGCGAATACGCCTCATCCGCCCAAGCGAGAGGTGCCACCCTGCGACAGGCAGATTTGTTGCTGAAGAGTGGAACTGCATCCTCAGTCCCAGGACTGCTAAGAGGGCTGGCCTCTGCAAATGACCCTCCCGCATTGTTATTACTGGCGAAGGCTCACGAACAGTTAGGGAATACAACGAACGCGGTGGCTGCTTATCGCCAGCTCTATTTCTTTGCCCCGCAGTCCGCCGAGAGCAGCGAGGCACCGGCAGCTCTGCTTCGACTAGGTTCAACATCCGCTCCCGGATCATCGGCAGAAGCTCTTGCACGCGCAGACAGATTGTACGAAGCGAACAGATTTAGCGACGCTTTTCAGGCGTACACCACCGCTGCAAACACTTTTTCGGGATCGCTAAACGCGCAGGCGCAACTCCGCCGCGGAATAGCTGCAGCTGCGCTAAAGAGAACTCCCGACGCAATTGCGCTTCTGAGCGCATTACGTGCAGCAAGCCGTGAGCTCCGGGCGCAAGCACTTTCCAACCTTGCCCAGGTCTACGCTCGGAACAGACAGTGGGAACAGGCGAGGAGCACGCTGGAAGAGTTGCGACGCAACTATCCCGAGAGCGCCTTCACGCCCGGTGCTTTTGTTAATGTCGGTCGTATCGCGGACGAGGCTAAAAACAAGGTGGATGCGCAATATTTTTATCGAACAGCAGTGACTGCGTATCCAGGCCGTGCGGAGGTAGCCCAAGCACAGTTTGATTTGGCGTGGGCAGCTCACGAGGCTAAGAACTATCGCGAGTCCTCACAACTTTTGACCGAACATCTCGCTTATTACGTGGACAAGAACAATGATAATCGGGGTAAGGCTGGGTACTGGGCGGCGCGCGATTCGGAGAAGGCAGGCAAATTGGCAGAAGCTCGCGCGCTGTATCAGGCCGTGCTGGGTCGTTACGATGCGAATTGGTATGGCTATCTCGCAAAACAGCGGTTGCAGGCTATGGGAGATCGCGTGCCTAGCCAGACCTTTCCAAGTGATTCGCTTGTTGGCCATGCCATTGCCAACTTGCAACTCATCACAGTCGCCGAAGAAACAGCCGGTACAGTTGAAGATCTGAGCATTGCTAAAGCGGACGAGCTTATGAATGTAGGATTAGATGACTGGGCGCTTAGCGAGCTGGCACGCGTATCCGAAGCCCATCCGTACAGCCCCAAAGTAAATTTGGCCATCGCTCGGGTGTATCGCTCGCAAGAAGAGAATGTCAAAGCCCTCAATGTTCTGAAGCGTAGCTTACCGGATTATTCACAGATGAAGCCGGAAGAGATGACACGCGAACAATGGGACGTCTTCTACCCGTTAGCTTATTGGGACATCATCGTACAGGAGTCACGTGCACGAAACCTGGATCCATTCCAAGTTGCCGGCTTGATTCGACAGGAAACAGTTTTCATTTCACGCGCTCGGTCCTCAGCAAAAGCCTATGGACTGATGCAAGTGCTGGTTCCAACGGCTGCGCTAACAGCAAAACGCTACGGAGTAGACCGTCCAATAACGGCAGAGTCGCTTTACGAACCGCGGCTAAACGTACAGTTGGGCACCGCTTATTTGCGCGACCAGATTGATAGGTTTGGACGGATCGAGTATGTGGCCGCGGCTTATAATGCGGGTCCTATGAGAGCCGCCCAATGGCGGACGTCGCTGCCGGCAGAGCTGGACGAGTGGGCCGAGGCGGTTCCGTTCAAGGAAACCCGAGGGTACGTTCAAGGAGTTGTTCGGAACCGTCTGCAGTACGAGCGACTTTATGACAAAGACGGAAAGTTTCGTCCCGAAGTTGGGAGTCGAGCCGTAACTTCCCAGCCCACTGGCAGTCCCCCAGGTACCCCAGACCCGACCATTAGAGTTAGAAGGGTTACTGGAAATGGTAGCGAGGAATGATCGAACTAGTTCTTTTCTCCTGGTACTGAAAAGCTTCAGGCTAGTTTGCTTTTCAGCAATTACTCTGCTTTCGCAATCCGCTCTGGCCCAGCAGCCGAAGTCAGCTGCTGCTTTCACGATCAATACTGAACCGAACGCCATCGTTTGGATCGATGAGGTCCGACGTGGGGTGACGGACTCGACTGGTAAGTTGAGCCTGCCCAGGTTAAGGCCGGGTCGACATACCGTCAGAGTGCGTGCTAACGGATTTAGAGAAGCAAGAGTGCCGCTGCTGGCGGGGCGAAGGACGCTAATTGTCAAATTAGTCCGCACCACTGATCAGGGCGAACTTAAGTTCCAGGAAGCTGAAACCACCCGCGAACAGGCAAGAGAAGACGAGGCTCGACAACACGCCGTAGACTTGTACCTGGAAGCGCTGAAACTGCGTCCTGCGCTTGCCGCGGCTCACGTAGGATTGGCGCGCGTGCTGATGGACCTAAACCAATATGATGAAGCCCTGAAACATATCGCCTCGGCAAGACGTCTGCGGCGAATTTATCCAGAAGCCTCCGCCGTAGAGGGTCGGATTCATCGTGAGGCTGCTTTCGATGAAGAGGCAATGAGGTCGTTTCGCCGAGCGATTCAGGAAGCACGTGGGTTTCAACCCGAGGCTCACGTTGGGCTGGCACGGTTACTCGAGGAGAAGGGCGATTACCCGCAGGCCATCGCCGAATATCGGAAAGCTCTTGAGCAACTTGCGGATTCAGAACCGGTGATCTACCAGTTGATGGGGGCAGCATACGAGAAGGCGCAGAACTACAAAGAGGCGCTGGCAGCTTATGAGAAGTACCTTGAGCTGGCCCCGAACGGCAGTCTCGCGCCGGCAGTCAGATCGATCCTCACGCAACTGAAGCGTGATGCATCAGGTGAAGAGATCATTCCTTAACTCGGCAAACTCTCATGCAACCTTAGCTGTGTACTGGCGTAGCAACCGTAGTTTGTGAGAGCATGCGACTCGTCACACAATCAACTTGCTCTTCAACTCTTGCAGAATGACAGCACGCAGCGTTTCCGACCAGCGCCACGTTTCCCGCAAAGCAAGTCTCTTTACAGAATCGGTGATTCGCGAAATGACTCGCGAAGCACTGAAACACGGCGCCGTGAATTTGTCCCAGGGATTTCCTGACTTTGCAGCGCCTGAAGACATCAAGCGCGTTGCGATGCAGGCCATCAGCGACGATATCAACCAATACGCCATCACGTGGGGCGCACGAGATTTCCGCGAAGCAATTGCTCGTAAGACCAAGTGGTATTTAGGACTCGATATAGATCCAGAAACAGAAATCACGGTCACTTGTGGCTCGACCGAGGGAATGATCGCTGCAATGATGGCCACGGTAGACCCCGGCGACGAAGTCGTGATATTTGAGCCGTTCTATGAAAACTATGCGCCGGATGCCATTCTCTCCGACGCCACACCTCGCTATGTCCCGCTTCTCGCACCGGACTGGACGTTCGGGGAGGAGGAGTTAAGAAACGTCTTCAATGCGCACACGAAAGCTATCATTCTGTGCAATCCAAATAATCCAACTGGTAAGGTGTTTACCAAAGCTGAGCTCGAGATTGTTGCTGAGCTCTGCCGAGAGTTCGATGTTCTCTGCTTCACTGACGAGATTTACGAACACATTCTTTACCCAAGGCATGACGCGGAGGTGAAACACATCTCCATGGCACAGTTGCCCGGTATGCGAGAGCGGACCGTGATCGTCAATTCCATGTCAAAGACTTATTCCGTCACCGGGTGGCGAGTAGGCTATTGCATCGCTCCTCCCGCAATTACAGACGGCATCAGAAAGGTGCACGACTTTCTTACCGTTGGCGCAGCAGCTCCGCTGCAAGCAGCGGGCGCGTATGCATTGTCGCTACCTGCCTCGTATTACGATCGGCTTGCTTCCGAGTACCGAGCCAGGAGAGATCTACTGTTACCAGTTCTTCAGCAGGTGGGATTTAAGACCTTCTCACCTGATGGCGCGTATTACATCATGACCGACATCAGCGAGTTCGATTTCGCAGATGACGTTGAATTCACCAGACATCTTATCCGAGAGGTCGGTGTCGCTTGTGTGCCTGGATCAAGCTTCTATAGCGTTCCTGAACGTGGACAACAGCAGGTTCGGTTTTGCTTCTGCAAGACAGACGAAACGCTGAACTTGGCAGCGAGTCGCCTGCAAACTCTCCGCTGAATTTTGAATCTGACATGAAGACTCTTCTGCTCTTTTCGCTCACGCTACTGACGGTGTTCTGTCAGGCCCAGACCGTGTGGCCCCAGCAGATTGCCGACCCGCAATTCAATCCCCACGTGGAGCGACCCACTTACAACAAGAACTACCCGCGGGTTCTGTTCGATGAGGCACACAACAATTTTCATACTGCCAGGGGGCGTTACAAGCCCTTTGCCGATTTGATAACGAATGATGGCTACAACGTGGTCAGCGCCTTCAAACCGTTCACGAAGTCCTCATTGGAGACCTTCAAGATTCTGATCATTGCCAACGCGCTTGGTGCAGAAGACGATGAAGAAGAAGGAGCGGACAGTTCTGCATTCACTGAAGCTGAAATCAGTGCAGTGCACGATTGGGTAAAGGGCGGCGGCGCACTGTTGTTGATTGCAGATCACGCGCCGTTTGGGGGAGCCGCCGAAGCTCTAGCTAAGCGCTTCCAAGTCGAAATGAGCAAGGGATTCGTTTTAGATCCGGAACATTCATCAGCAGGGGCGAGGTCTATTCTGGTGTTCTCACGTGAGAATGGGCTCCTTCTGGATCATCCGATTACTCGGGGTCGTGAGGAAGCTGAGCGAATCGACCGAGTCGTTTCCTTCACGGGGCAGGCGCTGAAAGCGCCGGATGGTGCTGCCGTATTTCTCAAGCTGGGTGAAGGCGCGAAAGATAAGCCAAGCCGCACGGCGGAGACTTCCGTATCGGTCGCCGGGCAAGCTCAGGGGATAGCCTTCAAACACGGAAAGGGACGAGTGGTAATGCTGGGAGAGGCAGCAATGCTCTCGGCACAGATTGCCGGACCGAATAAATTACCGATTGGAATGAACGCTTCCGATAACAACAATCGTCAGCTGGCGCTGAACATCATGCATTGGTTATCCGGCGCACTGAAGTAAGCCCGGAGAGATAATCTGCAATTAGATGTGGGATACGAGACGGAAAGTCATCTGGCTCGCTGCCGGATTGATCCTGGGGACATTCGTGAGCTATTCGGATGCTCATGATGAGGACGGTACATTCGTACCGCGGTTTTTCATCTTTATGGAGACAATGGTGCTTCTGATTATCGGTGGGTTGTTCTTCCTGTACTCGCGCAAGAAGGGCTGAGATTAGTTTGGTTGCTGTGCCGTTTTAGCGCGCACCGTAATGCCTTCATTTCCAACCACGAGGAGATTGCGCACCTCACCAAACGGCATACTCGAGGGCACGTAGGAAAGGACATATCGGTTCTTGCGAAGTTCATCACATATCGCCTTTGCAGCCTCCGCAGGTTGATCAATTGGAAAGGTCAAGCCACCTGTGCCTTCAACCAGCTTTTCGATAACTACCTTGGGTTTTGGTACGTCACGTCTAATCGCGCCACGTGTCCGATCCGGAGCTTGTACCGCATACACCGTAATGTCGAGAGACTGCAAATCGGCCAGAACTTTCTCAAACGTGGTTTTACTCCCGCGGTCCAACCCATCACTGATTGCGACTATCACACGTTTCTGACCTGCCAATGGTCGTAAAGCCTGCTCAAGAACCGCGCTCACCGCATCGAAGAGATGTGGTTGCCCTTTCTTGCGGAAGCTCTTCAGGGACGCTTCGATCACCTTTGCGTCATCAGACCAATCCGCCACGATTTCGGCTTCCTCATCATAGCCCACAATCAGAAGTTGATCTCCGTCGTAGATTTCGTAGGCGAACTCGCGAGCTGCTTGCTCGAGTTTCTCGACATCAGCGCGTAGCGTTAGTGAGTTGTCGACCAGGAGAACGATTCGCGCCGGTGACGGATCAGGAGTTAGGTTGCGAATGCTTTGCTCGACACCGTTATCAAAAACAGCGAGTTGTTTCGCGGTTATTGGTCTGGATGCGTTCTTCTCAGATTTTGCAACAACGCTTACCAGAACGCCGGCCAGATTTGAAGTCTGTGGGCGACGTCCCGCTTGACCCCACAACAATCCGCTACAGGCCAGCAAGGCCGAAAAGACTAATAGAAACCGGTTCTTGAACGAGCGATTCGTTCTTTTTCTGACTCCAACAACTACTGTATACATTGTTGCTACCGTAACGCCGTAGCTTCAGTCGCCACTCGAGGGTTTGGTGCTGGATGAAGCCTTGTCTTTGCCTTTTTTAGGTGGGGAGGAATCTTTGGTGTCTTCCGATTTCTTGTCGTTACTGCTACTTGACTCGGTATCCGATTTGGCCTGTTTCCCTTTGCTGCCGTAATCGGTCACGTACCACCCGGAACCTTTGAACTGTATCGCGGGCGCCGATAGAAGCCTTTCAAGACGACCACCACACTTGCGACATTTACGTGGGGAAGGGTCGTTCAGTTTCTGATAGACCTCAATGTGCGCTTTACACTTGCGGCACTCGAATTCATAGATTGGCATTCAGCAAAATCACTCCCGGAATTAACAAGGGGGCTCAGTGAGAAAAATTATAAGGGCCGTGGAGCGACAAGTCCAATGTCCGCCCAAACTGGAATGCTTATCGAACATTGCGGCCGTTGTACTGCTCAAGCTTCCGGTAGAGAGTCTTTCGACCAATGCCGAGCGCCCGGGCCGCATGAGTCTTGTCACCCGCGGTGTAGTCCAGTGTGGCCTCAATCGCCTGCCGCTCGATCTCCTCCATTGAAGAGGGGACGGTCACCTCGAACGTTGCAGTTCTCCCTTCACTCGCAGCCTTAGCACGTTCCACCTTTATTCGATCTCTGGCTTCCAAGCCAATCCTGCTTATCGCCTCGGGTAGATCATCGAGCTCGATTTGCCGGCCTGACGCAATGATCACTGCCCGTTCAATCGCGTTCTCGAGTTCTCGCACGTTTCCCGGCCATTGGTATGTTATCAGCGCTTGCAGTGCATCCTTGGAGATCCCCGTAATGAACCGTCCGGTCTTCTGCTTGTAATGCTCCAGAAAATGAATCACCAGCGGGTGTATATCTTCAGGCCTTTCCCGCAGCGGAGGCAGTAGTATTGGAAACACTGAGAGGCGGTAAAAAAGATCTCGACGGAACGTGCCTTCCTCGGTGGCCTTCTCTAAGTCCACATTTGAGGCCGCGATCACCCTGACGTCTGTTTTGATCACTTCGTTGCCACCGACTCGCGTAAATTCGCCATCCTGCAGCACTCGCAGTAAGCGGACTTGCGCCGACAAACTCATCTCGCCAACTTCATCAAGGAAGAGTGTGCCACCATCGGCCTCTTCAAACCTTCCGCGGCGTAGTGCACGAGCGTCAGTAAAAGCACCTTTTTCGTGTCCGAATAACTCAGACTCGAGGAGTGTTTCAGGAATCGCGCCGCAGTTCAGCTTCACGTAGACGTGATCTTCACGACCCGAGTTGTAGTGAATGAGATTAGCAAGTAGCTCCTTACCAGTTCCCGATTCGCCCTGAATCAACACTGTGGTCTGCGTATCAGCGACGCTTAATGCCAGCTCAATCGCGCGTCGTATTGCAGGTGTCTGTCCGATGATCCGCTCTTCCCCGTAACGTTCGTGAAGAGCACTGCGCAGATGCATCACTTCGGCAGAGAGCTGATCACGTTCCAGCGCAGTGCCAATCTGATCCGCGATTCCCTCGACTAATGCCACCTCGTGATCATGAAAGCCGGTGCGTGCTTCACTCCAGACTAAGCCAAGAAGGCCGAAGGTCTGCCCTCCTACGCGGACTGGCGCTACAAGAGCCGCGCGTCCGCCAAGAGTCGCATTGAAAATGAGACGGAAGGGAAAAGGCAGATCCGTATCCAGAAGCTTTAAGGTCTTCCCTTGGGCCAGCAATTCCATCATCGCTGGGAATTCAGTCACATCAAGCGACTGGCCGTGACTATCAATCAGCCCTTGCACAGAGTCGGTGATAGCGGTTGGCGACGCTTTGAATGCAGCGAGCGTGATCCGCCCGCCTGCAGGGTCGAGGACTCCCAAGGCAGAGTAATCGGCCCCGACGAGAGAGATTGCGCGTTCGAGTACCAGAGAGGAAACCTCTCGAAAGTCGGAACGAGCATTAAGTGCATTCGCAATCTCGAGTAATGCCCGCTTTGTTTCCGCCTCACGCTCTTTATCGGTGTACAAGCGAGTGAACTGATAACCGACGGCGATCTGCCGCGCGATTGCTTGTAGAAACGACACTTCATCGTCCAGCCACCCTCGCGTCCTGCGGGTCGTGTGAAGACCAACTAAACCGAGAACGTCCTCTCCCAACACCACCGGCACAACAAGCAATGAACGAGTCCGCAAACTAGCTGCGAGGAATCGCACTTTCTGGTCCAGTCCTGGAGCCGACGTATCATCCAACCGAATCGGCTTCGACAGATTCACATGCTCCGAGAGTTGTTTGACATCGATGGGGATCGCAGTCCCGAGGCTGGATGGCACTTCGTCAGAAGCACGCCACTCGTGGCTGATACGTAGTTCGCTGTCTGAGGTCAATTGGATCACATCACACCGATCCACCTGCATCATGCGGCCTAATTCAGACACGATCACGTCGAGGAACCGGTCGATATTGATGGTGTCCGGAAACGCAAGCGAGAGGCGATTGATTATCCCCTCACGCGCCTCCTGCATTTTTATCTTTCGCTCGAGCGAGAGTGATTGGATGGTTTCAGACATCGGCTGTTGCCCAATTGATTTAGGATCATAACTAAGCGGAGATCAAGTTGCAAAGACGGATGTTCGATAAACGTCAGTTTGTCGTTCGCTTTAGTCGTGGCTTCCACGAAATTGGATTGTTGAGAGGGTGGCTTGAAGCGTCGAGTCTTCCCGCAGAACGGGTGACAGGGCACGACAAACCGCAAAAGCTTATGGAACAATGGCCCATGTTCTTGCGCGCATTCTCAGCTATTTGCTATAGTCCGAACTCGGAAATTCCATTAAAAATTGAGTAACCTTGTGCCGGACGACTCGACAACCGGCCATCAAAGAAAGGATCCCTCATGGGAAACGACGATTATCGAAGGGACAACGGCGATAGCATCTCTTCAAGACTGACATATCTCTTGATCGGTGGCGGTATTGGAGCAATTTTAGCACTGCTTTTTGCCCCCAAATCCGGCCAGGAGTTGCGTAGCGATATCGCAGATGCAACTCGCAAGGGCGTGGATCGTTCACGCGAGGCTGCGGCCCAACTCGGAGATCGGGCCGGGCAGTACTACGAAGCCACTCGCGAACGCGCGTCAGAACTCTATTCCCAAGCCGCCGAGAAGGTCACTGAGGTTGCCCAGACAGCTCGCGAGACGGCAACGCGAAAGACCAACACGGTAGCCGCTGCCATTGACGCTGGCAAGAAGGCATACCAGGAAGAGAAGAGAAAGACCGAGCTTTCAGGCCGCGTGGAGGCCGCTCCGAACTACGACGAAAAAGCAAACTAAAGCAGCTGAACCGTGAACTCTTTTGCGCTACAGATCAGTACAAACGATCCGCTGTTTTGGATCTTGGTGATCATCGCGGCCTCTTTTCTTGTAATCGCGATCGCGATGATCGCTATTGCTGTATTCGTCAACCGGGCAGTCGGCGCAGTCACTAGACTTGAAGGAAAACTGGAACCCCTCGTTGAAAGACTTACTGTGGTGAGCGAACAGGGGAAACAGATTGCAGCTCAGTGCCGGCAGATCGCAGAACAATTCAATGCTGTTACGGGCCACCTTTCAACCGCCACAATGCATTTCTCTGAATCACTGGCAATCGTCAAGGATGAAGTAGCGGAGCTACGATCTCTGGTAAATGACACCGCGATCGAAGCCAGAGAAAAAGTGGCGTTAGTAAGCAGAACAATCGACCGAACTCACGAGCAAGTGACTAATACGACGGACTTCATCGAGACTAGAGTGATCGAGCCAGCAAGAGAGTTAGCAGCGATTATGGTGGGCTTCCGCCGCGGTCTTGAGGTCCTTGTTGCGCCGGCGCCGAAGCCCATAAATCAGACCTACGGAGAGGAAGAGATGTTCATCGGTTGATATCATCACCAGCTCTCTACTAAGGACCCGAACCATCACCCTTTCCGGGATCGACGGTTCGGGTTTTTTGATCAAAGCCTCGCTGCTGCTACTATTAAGGTTTAAAAATATGTCCACTGAAACCCCTCTCGACTTAAAGAAGACCATCAATCTGCCGAAGACCACGTTCTCGCAGAAAGCGAACCTGGCCCAAACCGAGCCATCGCGTCTCAACAAATGGGCAGAGATGAATATCTACGAAAAGATACGTCAGGCTCGCGCCGGCGCTGAGAAGTTCATCCTGCATGACGGTCCACCTTACGCCAATGCGGACATTCATCTGGGAACAGCGCTAAACAAGATTCTCAAAGACTTCATCGTGAAATCCCGAACGATGATGGGTTTCGACGCTCCGTATGTGCCCGGCTACGACTGTCATGGGTTGCCGATCGAACTCTACGTCGACCGCAAGCTCGGTGCCAAAAAGGCGAACATGCCTCCAATTGCGATCAGGCGCGCCTGTCGTGAGCATGCGGCTAACGCCTTGAAACGACAGACTCGGGACTTTCAGCGGCTCGGGATCTTTGGTGAGTGGGAAAACCCATACCTGACGATGTCCCATCACTACGAGGCGGAAACGGCGCGACTGTTTGGCCGGTTCGTCGAACGAGGGTATGTCTACAAAGGCGCTCGCCCCGTTTACTGGTGCATTCACGATCAAACCGCGCTTGCTGAAGCTGAGGTCGAATACCATCAACATACCAGCCCCTCGGTTTACGTGAAGTTCCCACTGAGTTCGGATCCGGCACTGATCGATCCGGCCCTCGCCGGTCGGAAGGTTTCAATACTGATCTGGACCACTACGCCATGGACACTGCCCGCGAATTTGGGGATTGCAGTACACCCGGACTTTGAATACGCCGCCTTCACCCACGGTGACGAGGTTTACATCGTCGCTAGCGAGTTACTTGAGGCAGTTGCGCAAAAGTGTGGATTGTCAGCGGAATCACCCATTTCCGACCGCGTCCTGGCACGTTTCCTCGGGGCAAAGCTGGACCGTCTCGAATGTCGTCACGCATGGCTCGACCGACCTTCGTTGCTGATGGTAGGAGAGCATGTAACGCTGGGTGGAGAGGCTGATGCGGAGACGGAACTCGACGTCCGCGAAGCCCGCGACAAACAAACCACAGGCAAAGCAGGGACCGGTTGCGTGCACACCGCCCCGGGGCACGGTCACGACGACTTTACCATCGGCAAACGTTATGGACTTGAGATCTACTGCCCTGTAGACAATGCCGGCCACTTCACCCCCGAGGTTGAGCACTTCGCAGGCCAAAGCGTCTTCGAAGCAAATCCACGCATCGTCGAGTTCATGCGCGACCGAGGTGTTCTCCTTTTTACCGAGAGCTACGAACATCGTTATCCCCACTGCTGGCGCTGTAAGAATCCGGTGATCTTCAGAGCAACACCACAGTGGTTTATTTCAATGGATCGCGGCGGAGTCTCGATTGTCGAACGAGACGAGGACGGTCGCGATCGGAGTAATTTCACTGAGGACACGACTGACTCAGCCAATATCTCTGTGCCGATAAGGGACGCCGCGCTGCAGGAGGTAGATCGCGTGCAGTGGTTGCCGTCCTGGGGCGCAGAGCGGATGCGGAATATGTTCCGGGGCCGGCCGGATTGGTGTGTCTCGCGACAGCGGATCTGGGGCGTTTCGATTCCTGTTTTTTATTGTAATCGCTGCACTGAGGCAGTTGCCGATCCTTCGATTATCAATCACGTTGCTGATGTGTTTGAGCGAGAATCGGCGGACGCCTGGTACACCCACGAAGCGACCGAACTGCTCCCGAAGGGTTACATCTGCAAGAAATGTGGTTCGACTGAATGGACCAAAGAGAGTGACATCCTTGATGTTTGGTTCGATAGTGGTGTGTCCTCAGTCGCCGTATTAGAGAGCCGGGACGAGTTGCGTTGGCCTGCCGACGTCTACATCGAAGGTGGCGATCAATTTCGCGGCTGGTTTAACTCTTCGTTGATCGTTGGGCTCGTCGCTCACGACCGAGCGCCCTACAACACCGTACTTACACATGGGTGGACGGTGGATGC
>Ga0209751_10000069_pt1 | contig 95599 bp, 91 predicted proteins | sample RifCSP13_1_FD_184019 | JGI IMG/M metagenome (GOLD analysis project Ga0209751, IMG submission 184019) | Soil microbial communities from Rifle, Colorado - Rifle CSP2_sed 13_1 (SPAdes) (version 2) | ecosystem: Environmental > Terrestrial > Deep subsurface > Rock core/Sediment | place: Rifle...
AATGGATAAATTACCGGAGCTTGTGTGTGAATTTTGTTACAGATTTTCCCACCCTGAAATGTTTAAAAATCCCCGATTTTACCTAGAAAACACACTATTCATTGTGCCAACTCGTTAAGAATACCCCAAAATTGTTTTTGCTTAATTTAGACCAAAAAGGGTTTTTCCATTATCAGTGGTAATTTTTTCCAGCTCTTTAGGCGTAACTTTTTTTAGCTTTGCGACCGCTTCTATTATAAGCTTTACATTTTTAGGCTCGTTAAGCATTTGGTCTTTGGAGTCTCCTTTTGGAAGAGAAGATTGGCTGCGGTATGGTTCGGGTAATATATAAGGTGAATCGGTTTCAATAACTATTTGTTCCAGAGGAACCTCCTTAATAAATTTTTGCTTAGCTTTGTCGTAAGTAACGTCTCCATCGACACCGATAAAAATACCGTTATTTTTGGCGAATAAAAGCATATTTGAGTCAACCTCGCAGCAGTGAAAAACACTTCTTTTTCCTAAGGCTTTATGCCAGACATTTTGCAAAGAGCTTATCACGTCTTCTCCTGCGTGCCTGTTGTGAATAATAAGAGACTTTCCCAGCTTCAAGGCCAATTTGATTTGAGATTTAAAAAAAACTTTTTGAACATCGGGTGATGATCTGAACCAATAGTAATCAAGGCCTACCTCGCCGATTGCGACTACTTTGTCAGAGTGGGCCAGCTCTTCTAGCTTGAACATCACCGAATCCAAGTTTAATTTCCCTAAATCTTTTGTAGGATGAATACCAACCGACGCGTAAATATTCTGATGAGTTTCGGCTATGTCAAATGCCCTTTTGGATGTTTCTAAATCCGTGCCCGGAATTAACATCTTAGATACTCCCTCGTGCCTCGCCCGGCTAATTACGTCCTCGAAAGTACTTTTAAAAGCCTCAAAGTTAAGATGGCAATGAGTATCAAACATAAATCTAAGTGTAGAACGAAGAATTAAAAACTAAAAGCGCTTAATATGATACGAAGTAGATAATTTTGGAGTCTTTCTTCAAACTATCCATCCAGGCTTGAAATTCTCCTGACAGTTTCTCCTGTTTAAGTTGATCGGATATGGAATCCTTTAACTGTTCATAATCGGGATTGGTTCCGTAAACTGCTTTATTGTCCTCAAAATATTTTTTGACGTCACCCTCAGAAACACTTAGCTTATCGGCTAATAATATTTCCAATGTTTTTTGAATTCTAATATTTTCTTCCAAATCTGTACGGGTCTGTCCTTGATAGGAAAGTGCGGCGTCGAGGGTTACTCCTTGAGCTTCAACTGCTTTGGTAATCTTATCAATCTCTTTTTGAACATCTTCGTTTGTTATGGTTATATTTTTCTTTTGTGCTTCCTGAGTAATAAGCTCCTTTTGGACCAAGGAGTCAAGTGTTGTTTTGCCCTGTTTTCTTTCGAGCTCTTTTACCAAAGATAGCCTTAATATAGGCCTTCCGTTGACAAATGCAGCGACAATATAACTTCTTCCGAAATATATTAAACCTACGAGAACTGCCAGAGCTAGAATTGATGCAAGAGTTCTTGTACGTTTTCTTGACTTGAAGACCCTGGAAACACCGGAAACAGCCGTTTGCGACTTTACAACGGACAAAACTTTATTTTTTTTGACGCTTTTTGTCTTTCTTGCTCCTTTTTTAGCTTTTGCAGCCATGTCGATTATAGTATCATACAATTAATTACAACAAAAACAAGATTTATCTTTTAGAAGCTGTAACAAAGTTCTTTTCTGCCTCTTCCCAGTTGACTACATTCCACCAATTTTCTATATATTCAGCCCGTCTATTTTGATACTTAAGGTAGTAAGCGTGTTCCCAGACGTCAATTCCCAAAATCGGTGAATTGCCTTTCATTATTGGCGAATTTTGAAAAGAATGCCTTTTAAGGCTTAATTTTTGGTCGGGAGTGCAGATTAAAAAAGCCCAGCCGCTTCCGAATACACTCATTGCCTTGGCAGTGAATTCTTCTTTAAATTTATCAACGCTTCCGAAGTTTTTTTCCAGAGCCTCCTTGAGATGTCCCGCAGGGCCTAAAGTCCTCTGGGCTGGAAGCATTATTTTCCAAAAAAAGGAATGGTTGTAGTGACCTCCACCGTGATTGATAACTGCCTGTTTGATATCCGAAGGAAGCGAGTCGCTTTTCATAAGGATCTCTTCGATTGCCTTATCGTAATACTCAGGATATGCTTCGAGTGCTTTATTTAAATTATCAATATACGCCTGGTGATGCTTTGTATGATGTATTGTCATGGTTTGCTCGTCGATGTAAGGTTCAAGAGCATTGTACTTATAGGGAAGTTTTGGTAATTCAAAAGCCATGTCTTTAATATAATACTTACTGATAAATAAATTTCAAGCTATTAAGTTATCTCGGGATTAAAGCGTAAAGAACAAGAAAAAGAAGCACTGTTACAATCAATGATGCTCCCAAAGGTATATAAATTCTGGATCCTTTTGATATATAAATATCTCCTGGTAGTAAAAATGGAGGCCCGGTTCTTCTGCCTAATGCATAAAGCAGCGCTACCACTACAACATAAAGGAAGAAAAATACTTGTAAGCCTTTCATTCTTTTTTTTCTGAAATAAAGGTAACTGTAATATGTCTTTCTTTAGGCCCTGCAAACTCTATTAGAACAACTTTCTGCCAGGATCCTAATACCATACTTGCAGATTGGACGGGAATTGTCAAAGAGGAGCCGATCAAAGAACTTATAATATGATCCGGAGCCTGAGCCGGATCGTGGGGGTGTCTGTAATTTAACTTGGGAACCATAATTGTGTAGGCATCGATCATATCGATATCCGTCCCTTCATCAAGATCGGCGGTCGTTAAAGCGCATGTGGTGTGGGTGCAGAATAAAAATACGACCCCCTTGTCATAAAAGTTCTTAATTAAAAGGTCGTTTAATATTCTGGTGATATCAATTACCTCTTTCTCTTTTGAAGTTTTTATGGTTATCTTTTGCACTTAGGTTCTAAAGAATAAAGGTTTTAAGAATCTTTATCAATTCGATAGTAGACAAACTTATACTTATATTTTTGATTTAAATTAACCTTATAATAAAATTCCTTGTGATCAAATAAAAACCACTCCAAAATTTGTAATTTAAACCGGAGACTTTTCATTTGCGAGGCGTGTGAAAAAATAGCTTTAATTTTATTAAGAGATTCAGTCAAACCGTAATTTAAAACTAAATTCGGCACACATGCAAACATCAAGGCCTTGTTATTTTTGAAGTATAACTTTTCCTGTTCATCGGGAACCCTCCAGATGACGATTGGCGGATTTTTCAGTTTTTTGACGGCGTCCAGGGTTTCTATGCAGGAAACTATATGGTCGGGATGTCCGGTAATTCCGCTCGGGTCAAAAGTCAGTATTAAATCTGGTTTAATCTTTTCGACCTCATTTTTAAGTACTGTAAGCCATTTATCTTTAGTCGATTTTAAATCAGCGTCCGGAAAATCCCAAAGCTGACAATTATCGATGCCCAAGATTTTCACCGCTTTCTCCAGCTCCCCAGTCCTAATCTCCTTTAGATTACCTCGTCTGTGTGGATTTAAACCCCGTCCTCCTTTAGTCAGACAGATTAAGTTCGCTTGAATATTTAATTTCTGTAATTCCTGGAAAAGACCCCCGGATACAAAACTTTCATCGTCGGGGTGAGCAAAGACGGCTAAAATGTTTTTTACTTTATTGGCAACTAGGAACTTATGCAAATTTTCCATGTAAAATTTCAGTTTAAAGAATATTTTAATTATATATAATTCAAATAGTCTTTGCTGAAAGGACAATGAGACTTTCTTCTTTACAAGTTTCGCACTTAAGTTAAAACCACCTCCGAGGTGTGCGAAGTACTCCTCGGATGGTGAAGGTATTTCAAATTGCCTCCACCTTGGAGGAATCCCTCCGGGCTACCATCCGAGGTGATTAAAAAACAAGTGCGAAACTACTCTTCTTGAAAAGAGATACCCAACTGTGCAATTATGAATATATGCCCAATGATAGTAATGAAAATAGCAGTGCTGGAAGTTCAAATTCTCCTCTCACTTCGGAAGATGTTTCTAAGCCGACAACATCTCCGGCGATGAGTCCTGATCCTGTTTTTCCTTCGGCACTAAATCAGGGAATCGATTCACCTCCTTCTCCTCAGATGAAAGAGTCGGAGACTACTCCGGAAATTCCGTCTACTGCTCCAGTGGAAATAAAAACCGAAGTTCCCCAATCCAACGAAGATGTGGCTGCGGTTAATCCACCGGTGCACGGTCAACCAACTGAAACCGAGCCCCCAAGTCCCGTGGCCGTTACAACGGGCGGACGACAATCTAAATTCGGGTTTTTTGCTTTACTCGGCTTGATTATCGCCATTTTCGTCTGGGGTGGTGTGACTTACCTTTATCTTGAAAACCAAAAATTAAAAAAGGAGGAAACTGGGACACCCGACGTCAACATCAGCCAATCCCCAACTACGATTCCGACTCCCACTTTCAGTCCGGATCAGATCCAGATTAAAAACGGCTCTGTGGTGCTTGCTGTTCCTAATTCGGAAGTAAAAATTCTGGTTGATAAAGCGGATTATAAAACAACCAGTATTACCGGCTTCGCCAAAGTTCTTGTCTCCCCCGATAACGCACTTATGTGTTTCGAAGCTTGGCCTCCTGCGCCGGCACCAGCTCTTTATTATTCAACTATAAAAGGGGAAAATGTAATTAAAATCGGAGAAAATTATAAAAACTGCACATGGAGTCCTGACAGCAAATCCATTTTTTACTTAAATACTGCAAATTTAGATTCGCCGGTAAACATTTACTCATACAATACAAATGTCGGGAAAGAGACAAACATAACTCTGAGCAGCCAAACCACTGGCGAAAAAGCCTATGAAATAGTGGGTTTATCGGCCGACGCTGCCAGTTTAATTTGTAAATATGTCGACCTAACCAGCGTAACTAGTCCCAAAGAAGAGGTGAATTGCGAGATAGACCTCAAAACTCTGAAGGTAGAAGATACCCCGACTCAATCCTCCCAGTAAAATTTCCCTAGCCTAAGAGGTCAGGGCTTTTGCCTTAAGCAAAGCTTGGCACTGCTTGCGCATTGTAAGGAAAACTTTGGCTCTGAATAAATAACCAATGAATACATTGTCGATTCATCCGTGCCATGCTATGGCACGGCTTTCTCGAAATCATAGTAATCGAATTCTTTTGCCAGGTACTTCAATTCGTTTTTGATAAGAAAGTAAGAAGGCATTGCGATAAGCAGTAAAAATCCGGGGAGAGTTTTTAGTAAAAGCGGAAAATACCCCAAATAAGGCAGTATTAAAATAACTTTACCCTTTATAGCTTCTTTGGTTACGTTTTGAGGATCCGGAACATTATTTGCGTCTCCTTTGGTAATAAATATGGGTTGCTCATCGATCTTTTTTTCTTCGATAATTCTATGGGTTATTGTATGATTAAAGGTGATTCCGGTTGTTGGGCTTATCTCTTGATATGTGATTATGTCGCCTTTTTTGTAGCTCTCTACAGGCTTCGTCAAAACCAGACTGGGTACGGGAATCACCGGTTCCATTGAACCCGAAGTTAAGGTTATGACCCTCATTCCTTCGGATTTTTCATTTAAAATTGCCAGAAGTGATATAGAAAGTAAGCCTAAATAGATAATAGTTAGACCGTAAGGGAGATTTTTTATTACTCTTTTTAAATATTTTTTATACTCTACCGAGTAAATTAACAAACGCAGTTTAAGAAGAAACAGTTTAGTTTTGGGGCGAAGGATCTTATATAGTACGTAAGCCCTATCCACCAACCAGTGCTCGTCGCTTAAGTAATCAATAGTTGAATACATATAAGTTTAATTATTTACGAATATTATACAAACTACTTTACTAAGTGCCATAGTTAGGTTTAAAATTCATATGAAATCATGGAGCTTAAAGTTATTAAAAGAAACTTAAACAAAGAAAATTACAATCCAGAAAAGATAATTAAAGTTGTTGCAGCGGCAGGTCTTTCGCAAGAGAGTGCCAAGGCGTTAAGTGATAGGGTCAGCGGATGGTTAGAAAAAAGAGGCAAACCCGAAGTTACTTCTCTTCAAATCAGAGACAAGGTAATTGTAGAGATTCAAAAAATAGATAGGGGTGCTGCCAGAAAGTTTATCTGGTACGAAAAATACAGAGATAAGAATTACGGTGTTAATTACTAAAAAACTACTTAAGGTATTTTTTAACTGTCTCCGAAACCTGCTCCAGTGTAAGTGTTCCTTTTACCAAATATTCGTTCACTCCGAGACTTAGCGCTTGCTGTTTTTCCTCTTCAAAGGACAGGTTTGACCAAGCAATAATCGGAATAGTTTTACCTTTTTTTGCAGTTCTTACTTTTTCGATTAATTCTATCCCCGAAACTTTTGGCATCATAATGTCGGTCAGTATTAAATCCAACTTTTCCTTATTAAAAATATCCAAGGCTTCCTGGCCGTCGGCGGCGGTCAGAATTTGATATCCGTCAGCAAGCAATCTCTTCTCATACATTTTCAAAAGAACTACGTCGTCTTCAACGATAAGTACTTTATATTTACTAGCGACAGGGGTAGTTGTTGTGGGGTTAGAATCCATATTTAAAATATTAATTTAGGAACCGTCTTTTTACAATAGCATCTCGCATGCTCACAGAAAACAGGGGTTTTTGAAAGATTGAAAACCGCCATAACCGAAATATTATGTTGTAGAGATTTTCACTACTGTGTACTAGATGTATATAAAAAGACACAGTTGACAGCCCATATGTAGCGTTTATAGTTATAGTATCGATGCGTTAGTCTGTGGATTATAACAGTGCATACGCCTCGATCTAGCTGCCCCATAATTCCGTGACTTAAATAAGTACGGAGAAAGTATCACAAAATGTTATTTTGTTGTCCAAATTGTTTTAATTTTTATTTAGTTGTCTTTAGCCGGACCGATTAGTGTCCGGTTTTTTTGTTTTTATGTTTTTGAAAATTTAAAAACAATTCGGGAAGGAGGTGAGAATTAAAGATGCGAAGAATTTTAACCGTAATTTTATCTTTAGGTATTGTTGGCGCTGTTGTTTTCGGTATTACTCAAGCCTTTTTCTCCGATACAGAGACTTCTACCGGTAATATTCTCCAAGCAGGATCGTTAGATCTTAAAATTGATAATACCTGCTACTACAATGGCCGAGCGTGTGTGGACGGACGTTGGATTGGTAATAATGAGCACGATAATTTTAACGGGAATGACGTATGTTCATGTTCCTGGAAATCAAAGGATCTCGATGGAGAGTTGTTTTTTGACCTTCACGATTTGAAACCCGGAGACTGGGAAGAAGATACAATCAGCTTTGATATCGAAAATCCTGCTTGGCTCTGCGGCGATGCAGTACTTACTGCAAATGACGATGTTACTTGCACGAATCCTGAACAGAAAGATGAACAGGGACTTTGTGAAGACCCCGGCGCGGGTTTAGGAGAATTGGCAAAAAACCTGAATTTTGTCTTCTGGGTTGATGACGGAGATAACGTTTTCGAGACAGACGAAGCGGAAGGAGTACTTCACAGAGGCACAGCTGAAACAGTCTTCGGAGGTCAGGATAAGTGGCTCAAGGGAGATGCCGGAAGCTCTTTTGCGCCAATCGGGCCAAGAACTTTCTATATAGCTAAATATTTCTGTTTCGGTGAAATCGGTGAAACACCTCTCGCACAGGACGACGGAGCCCCGGCAGAAAGAGGCAGCGGATTTACCTGCGACGGATCAAAACTTGATAATCAAACACAGACTGATAATCTGATTGTTGATTTTAAGTTTTACGCCGAACAGTCAAGACACAACGATGACTTTTCCTGTACAGGAGAAAGGCCGTCAATTACGCCTTCTCCATCGCCATCACCCACATTATCGCCCACTCCCCCACTATCCTGTAACAACGCGGACGTAATGCTGGTTCTTGATAGGAGCGGGAGTATCGATTCGGGTGAGTTAGCTACCCTAAAAACAGCAGCCAAATCATTTGTTGATACATTGGCTTTGAGTTCGACGGGTAACCACGCGGGTCAATCAAGTTTTTCCACAACGGGGTCGCTTGATCACCACTTGAGTGATAATTCTGTGACTCTTAAGGCTGCCATCGATGCGCTTGTCTCAAGTAATTTTACAAATCTTAAGGAAGGCATTGAATTGGCAACAGGCGAGCAAGCAAACCCAGGAGACGGACATGACAGAGCTGACGTTACTTCTCCAGACAAAATGGTTATTATCACAGACGGAAATCCGAATAGACCATTGGACGGCGATCCCCCGCCTGATGTTGATGCAAAAAATGCAGCTGATGCAGCCAAAGCGGCAGGAATTGAGATATTTGTAGTCGGAATCGGTGGTGACGTTGATGCGACATATTTAACCAACGATATCGCAACAGCAGGAGCCGGACACTATTTCTCCGGTGCTAACTACACCGATCTGCAAACGATTTTGGATAACCTGGATTTGTGTCATTAGATGATGTACATCTCGGATGGTGGCAGAGTGTAGCACAGCGTAACATCTGACTCCTCCGAGGTGGAAAGGGGGCAAATGAGTGCCAATTCTTTTTGAGTTTTGTTTACTCTTTACAGACAGGTTGAGAAATTGACCTGTCTAATAAGGGGTAAATGACAGAAATTTCTAATTTCTAATTTCTAATATTTATCTCAAAGCAGAAAGGGGGTGAATAAATTTGAAAAAAATTATTTTAAGTCTATTTACAATCGGAGTTATTGCAGTTGTGGCATTGGTCGCAACCCAGGCATTCTTTAACGATACAGAAACATCAACAGGAAACGTGTTACAAGCAGGTGCACTTGATCTCAAGATCGATAATACCTGTTATTACAACGGACAAGCCTGTGAATTACCTGAAGGTCAAACTGAAGGACAAACTTTCTGGAACGGTGCGGCGAACGTAGGTAACGAGTGTTCATGTACATGGCAATCAAAAGATCTGGGAGAAAGAGACGTGTTCTTCAGCTTTTTTGATTTGAAACCAGGAGACTGGGAAGAAGATACAATTTCGGTGAATGTTGATAATCCTTCTTGGCTATGCGCTGACTTTAATTTAACCAGAGACGCCGATAATTCCTGTACGGAACCAGAAAATGCTGTAGTTGGCGGAGAAGATGGACTATGTGACGAAAATGAGGGAGACGGAGAACTAGATGATTACTTAAACATCGTCTTTTGGTATGACGATGGAGATAACGTATACGAATGTACGGATGAAGCGCAACAAGAATGTGAAGAGATAATTATCCAAGATGCCGCAGATCTAGTACTTGGTAGTGGACGTTGGGCATTGGCAGACTCCTTAACTGGCAAACCAATTCCTGCTAACGAAACTTTCTATATAGGTAAGTTTTTCTGTTTCGGAACACCAACGCAGACCCCGGTGGCTCAAGATAATCAGGGCGCAACCGGAACAAACGGACCAGATAGTCTAAGAGGATCAGGATTTACGTGCGATGGCTCGCTTGTCGACAACAAACCGCAAACAGACTCTCTTGAAGGTAATATCGAGTTTTACGCGGAACAGGCAAGGCATAATGATGGATTCTTGTGTAATCCGCCTGTGACTAGTTTTTTCTCTAGCTTTAAAAAGGTGGGGTAAAGAGATAAATGATAGTAACTCTCGGAACTCTCTTACCCACCTAAGCTGGGGGTTATTGCAAAAGATACTAAGCAATTAATCCTTTTCTTAGGAAGGCACATAGTGATGTGTGTCAAATTAGAGGGGAGGTGAATATTAATTAAATTTATGAAAAAAGCTTTATTAAGCCTTTTTACTATTGGAGTGGTAGCAGTTGTGGCACTCGTTGCCTCGCAGGCCTTCTTCTCCGACACTGAAACATCCACCGGAAACGTTTTAACCGCAGGATCTATTGATTTAAGAATTGATAGCGAGTGTACATATAATGGTGAAAGATCAGAACAGTGTGGCACTTGGGATCCGGTTGATTTAACGAACGAAAAGTTTTTCAATTTCTTTGACTTGAAACCCGGAGATTATGGCGAAAACACGATAAGCCTAGACCTTTCCAGTAATCCTGCACACGCTTGCGTAATAGTCGAAAACATGCAGGATGACGATCTGGGTCTGACTGAGCCGGAAAGCGAAGATGGGGACGTAACGGATGGACCATTTTACGGAGAATTATCTTCCGAACTTCGTTTTTTCACTTGGGGTGAAACGGACTGTGACAACGTATGGGAGGAAAATGAACCTCAATTATTCTCAAACGTAGAAGGTCCAGCAAGCGATATTTTGGACGGCAGGTCTTACTATCTTGGAAAGATAGATCCGGGGAAAAGCTGTATTGGAGTTTACTGGTGTTACGGGACAATGACGGTTGGTCAAAATACTTTGAGTTGTGACGGAGCATTAGTAAATAACGTTTCTCAAACTGATGCCCTTACCGCCGATATAAGGTTTTATGTCGAGCAATATAGAAATAATCCTAACTTCGTTTGTCCTACTCCTGAAAAGAGGCTTGTACTGGAAAATAAAATTCCAGAGGTTTGGACTGTAATAGAAGATAATAGGTCTGCGACATTAACATGGGCCGGTGATGGACCAACATTTGATTTCAGCTCTACTCTAGTTGCTCAAGGATTGGAGGCAAACACGAAATATAGCTTAATTTATTATGCTGATCCTTGGGAGGGAGATAATCCTGGAGCATTTCTAGGTGCCGGTACCTCGAACGGAAGCGGTGACCTTACTATCTCAGGTAATGTCAACTTAGGTTTTGATTTACCGCATCCATCTGATGCCAATTATCCGACAGGAGCAAAAGTCTGGCTAGTATTGGCCAGTGATTATAATAGCGGGTTGGAAGCAACCGGGCCAATGACCGGATGGCAGCCTACAAGATATTTGTTTGAAACAAAGTTAATCAGGTACAACGATACTGACGTCGGACCCTGATATTTTCTAGCCGCTGCCCGGCTGGAGAAAAATTAACATAGAGAGTGGTTATCTTCTAACGACGGCAACCGTCTCCGACTCAGAGAGTCTCAGACTCGGTGAGAGTTAGAGGGCAGCCAACTGGCCATACACTGCCACTCTGGTACGTTTGTAGCGTATCAAAGCAAGTTGTGGCCGGTTGGCTGGAATGATAAAACTAAAAAAATTTAAACCTTACCTTGTAGCTATACTTACCGGTTTAGCTTTCGCTGTAGTCAGCCTGATTATATTTGTGTTTTTCTATTCCAAAAACACTCTGAATCTTGCAAGTACAATTCGGGTTTGGACTACTATTGACATATCGGGTTATAGTGAGACTTTGCGAACGAAAATTAAACTGCCTAGAGCTTATATTGTTCAATCCGGTTCAATGGAACCTGCAATAAAAACAGGAAGTATCGTTATCTCCTCCCCTGCTCCGATCTATAGCCCCGGGGAAGTGGTTACATATAGGCAAACTCCTGGATCAAAAACCCTAATTACACATAGGATTGAAGCTAGATTTTTCCCTGAGGGACTTGATAAAGACCCCGTTTATTTAACCAGCGGCGACGCTAACGAGGACTTTGATACCAATAAAGTTACCCAAGATCAAGTTGTGGGAAAGGTAGTAGTCATCCTCCCCTACTTCGGTTATTTGGCCAATTTTGCAAAACAGCCTTTCGGATTTATTTTACTAGTTATAGTTCCTGCAACGATTGTTATATATGAAGAATTGAAAACAGTTTTTCAGGAAATGGGAAAATCTCTAAAGAAATTCCTTCTGAAAATCAGAGAAAGAAGATCCAGTAAAAAATTTAACGAATTACAAAACGATGTCCAACGCAAAACTTCCTCGGCAAGTATGTTTGTAAAAGTAGCAACGATTATTCCGATATTAGGAGCTACTTTTGTATTCATCGGTCTTGCGTCTTCCTTTTTCGCGGATAAGGAAACCTCGCAAAATAATGTCCTGCAAGCCGCAGCAATTTTCCCAGGCCAAGCCGGAAGTGTTGTTATTAATGAAATATATTGGGGAGGCAGTGACGGCGATGGATTAGATGAATGGATTGAACTTAGAAATATGACTTCTACTCCCATTAATCTGGCTAATTGGGTTGTTGAAAATCTAGGTCTGGGAGGACCAAATGCAAATGTAAGTATAACTAGTGGAACCATTCCCGGAAATGGATTTTTTCTCATAGCAAGAAAAAATAAAGATGATTCAAAAAGAAATATAGAAGAAGATTTCCTAGTTACAGTAAGTTTAGATAACGGTGGAGAACAGCTGGTCTTAAAAAACGACGATGGTGTGATTATCGATACCGCTAATGACTCAGGTGATTGGTTTGCGGGAACAAGTGCGTCTCCTAAAAAATCAATGGAAAGAAATGACACACCAAGTGACGGTACTGTTTCAACCAATTGGCATTCTGCTACTGCCCAGACTAACATGGATGCCGATAGAACAGAATTAGCTTCACCTAAAGCAGCAAACAGCGCGCCCTGACCTTAATTCTAAGAATATATGTTTATAAATCTTAAATCATTAATCTTGAATCACAAATCAAGACTATACAGCGTTCAAGGACGGACCTTGCACGTTGTGGAAAGAAGAATATTACTGTTTGTCTTACTTCCTTTCGTTTTATATGGACTTTATTATGTTTACGAAAACACTAACTCCAAAGGTATAAAAACTTATGCACAGGATCCACTTATCGTTACTTATCAAGGTGGACCGCCCCCGAATCCGATGTTTAGTGTTTCCGATATGTTCCCGGGAGACGAGGTAGAAAAAATCTTTAATGTCGAAAACGATAGTCCCGAGGAAGAAGGCGTTACAATGGACGCAGTTAAGACCGATGAATTTAAGGCGTTTGCAGGAATTTTGGACGTAGAAATAGCCGAAGTTGGGTCTTCAAGCTTAATATTTGGCGGAAAATTGCAGGCTTTTTTTGATTCACCCCCCATTAACCTAGGATACTTCCCCGCCGGAAGCGATAAAAATTTCAGGGTTAAAGTTAAGTTTCCTACTGATGCAAACAACGATTACCAGGAAGCAAAAGTAGTTTTCAATATCATCTGGCAAACAACATCCGCTCCAATTGTACTTCCTCCTGAATGCGCACAGTTAGCTGGTGTTATAACAAGCGTTATCGAGGGAACGGAAGGAAATGACAGGATCAGGGGAACTGTTGCAAGTGAACTAATTATCGCCAAGGGCGGCGAGGACAGGGTCGATGCGGGGCGCGGTGATGACTGTATTGTCGGCGGTGAAGGAAGCGACAGAGACTTAGACGGAGGGGAAGGTAGTGATATTATTCTTGGTGGCAACGGAAATGACGATATTGATGGCGGAAGTGGTAACGACACAATCTATGGAAATGACGGCAATGATCACATCGATGCCGGAGCCGGAGACGATACTGTTTATGCAGGGTTCGGTAACGATAAAATCGACGGCGGTGCAGGTAAAGATAAAATTTATGCCGACGAGGGTAATGACCATGTAGACGGAGATTCAGGCGATGATGAAATTTACGGCGGAGCGGGTAATGACAAACTGGAAGGAAGTTCGGGTAACGATAAACTTTATGGTGAAGAAGGCAACGATGACCTTCGGGGCGATAGCGGTAACGATTATCTAGATGGAGGCCCTGATATAGACGTTTTAAGAGGAAACACCGGAACCGATACCTGCGTCAACTCCGAAACTACTTTTTCCTGCGAGCTTTAGTTATCGATAAACGATATTGGGGCTATTTAAATAATAACCGTTGTCTACAATATCTGACTTAATAACACTTACCCCATCCATTCCGCTGTCAAGAGCAAAGTCAGCATTTGCATCGTTCTGATTAAATATAACCACTGCTTTAATACCGGGCATCGAAGGGATATCCTTATGAAAAGTTTGCCAAAACCACCCGGCTTTATCTCCTCCCGAGCTAACAGAGGACGTTTCTGCGACCATAATGGGTTTATTCAACCCTGTGAGAATAGAGTAAGCTTCCCATGAGGCTGTCTTAAAATCCATCCAAATATTCCAAGAATTGGCCTTCCCCCAATTGAATGTGGAAAAACCTACCCAGTCCACATATTCCGATCCGGGATAAAAATTAAGGATTGTATCTGCTTTTCCCAAATTATTAGTATTGTTCGGAGACCAAACCCATATGGCGTTATCAGATCCTTCGCTTTCAAATATGTTGTGTATATGAACCCACATTTTCTTGTATTTTTCTGCACTATCTGACGACGTATCTCCCCATGCATACCAATTTCCGTTCATCTCGTGTGCGAAACGCAGAAAATATGGTTTTCCGTGTTTTTTAGCAGCTTTAGCCCATTCCCGAATATGCCGATCATATTCTCCCGATAAAATAACGTCGGCAGCTTTACCCTCCTGATTCAAAGCAACATCGTCTCCTCCATCCCTTATCCAGGGTTCCCAGGTAACAACCGGTATTACCCCTTTTTCGTATAAATTGTTCATAAAAGTTACATTAAATTTAGAGTCAGTACTAAAATCCTGATAATACATGGCCAATGAAGGTTTTTCTCCATAAAGAAAACTTACTTCGGGGTCTTTTGGATGATAATTCAATTCCGGGAAATAATAGCCATAATAAGCTCCTTCTCCCGGAACAAGAAGTTCAACTTGTTTCGTGAGTCTTACTATCGCCGACTTAGCCTTAGCATATGCAAAGCCTCCTGTCCGTATTTGATAACCGGATGTTAATGATATTGCAAGGATCACCGCCATCGCAAAGGCAGGCCTGAAAGCTACCTTTCTAGTAAACGTTAAACTTGACAGAAATGTCTGCCAGACTATTTTTAACCTGTCTTCAATAAAAGAAACGTTGACATTTTCACGGATTATCAAGATAAAACCAAGCAAGAGGAAAGTCGCGCTATACATAGCCCAAAAATGGTTAATAAACTTTCCGTAAGGATTATAGTTCACCTTTATGTAGGAGCTGTAAATAAGGCCGGCAAAAAGTAAACTTGCAACGATTAGCTGGATTTTATAAATCCTAAAAGGATTTTCCTTCTCGTATTTTTTAATGGTAATTGAGAAAGGGAGGTTTTTGCCAATAACACTGGCTAAAAATGCTTTCGCGAAAACAGGGAACGAAACGACGTCAAGTACCAGGCTCTTTATAGGATCTCTGAATGTTAAAAAAAACATCGTAAAGTTATAAATCAAAAGAGGCAGATATATAAAAGCCAAATAGGTAACGGTATTAGCACGAATTAAAGATATATTGAAAAATAAATACGGCACGGGCGCCAGAATCAAGATAGCATCTCTTACTCCAATAAAATAATAGACTGTTGAAAGAAAGTAATGTAACTTCTGCTTTTTAGTCAGTGGCCCAAAGACTAAATCCTTCAGATATGCTCTATTTGCGTCCAAACAACCTTTACACCAACGTGTTTGCTGGTTGAAATATTCTTTGAGGTTCATGGGTGCCAAACCGTAGGCTAAAACCTTGGATATAAAAACTCCCTTTTTTCCGATTAAATGAAGTTTTATGGAAGTCGCATAATCTTCGGTAACAAAACGCTTTTCTACGCCCTCTGTGGCTATCAGAGCACTTCTACGTATGGCATAATTTGTTCCGCACAAAAATAGTGCATTATCATACGCTTTTGCAGGACAAATATAATCAAAGAAGAAAATTTGATGAGCTCCGGCTGCTTTGGCAACCCAGGTATTTAAGTTTTTATATCTTTGTGGGCTTTGAACGAAATCAACTGAATCATCTACTAGAGGTTTAAGTATCTCCGTCAAAAATTCTTTTTTTGCACAGAAGTCTGAATCAAAAAAACAATCTATCGTATTATGGGGGTCGTCAGCCGGAAAAAGCTTTAGCCCGTTATTAATATTCCCTGCTTTAAAGCCTTCATTTGTTTTTCGTGCTACGTGGTATACCCCTATTTCTTTACAAACCTCGCGGCCATCCTGCCAGTTGTCTTTTTTAGCGCCACGTCCATCGTTTAAAACTATAACTCTGGGTTTTCTCAAAGGCTGGTAAACCTCTTGATAATAGAGAGAGGCTGCCTGAGCGTGTTTTATTGTATCCTTTACAACTTCTATAGGTTCACCGCAAACAGGTATAAAAATATTGATTTGTAAATTTTTATTTTTGTTTTCAGATATGTATTTCGGATATTTTCTGGGCCAAAGAGAATAAAACATGCCGAATAAAAGAATTAGTGTGTGTAATTCAGCCAAGTAGAGCAAAAGAGAAAAAGGCAATAAGGCTGGAGTGAAATTAATATAATAGGCACGAAATAAAAGATACGCGCTTGTTAAAAATACACCATAAAGGATCAAGAGCTTCATAAAAAGCACTTTTTTCCATGACGCGTTTTGGTAGAAATCTTGTAACATTTAGAAAATAAAAAATGTGCGGAGGCAAACCGCACATATATTTATTAGGGAGTATTATAGGGTATTAAGATCAAAAAGTCAATATTATGGGATATCAGAGATTTTTTTTGAAGCTCTGTAAGGAAGATTGGCTTGAGTCTATTCTCCAGTCGGTTTCTTTAATCAGGTTAAACCAAATTATTTCGCTGACTTTAGGCACAACCGCCAGACGTGTAAACATATCGTTAACCCAAGCACTTTTGTTTCCTCCTAGTTCTGTTGATGCAACCTCGGATATCATTACTGGTTTAGAAGGATATCTCGTAGTTACAAAATTATACGAAGAAGAAAATAATTCCGGAAAACTTTTCCAATTTGAACTTCCTTTTGAGCTGCCGAAGTTAAAACCATCCAATCCTATTATGTCTACATAAGAGTCTCCCGGATAATACTTCGAAGAATTACTTATAGCTTCGGGCGGGACACTCTCATGATTTATACTCCACATAAACCGTACGTTCGCTGCACCTTCCTTACGGAAGGTATCAACAACTTTTCTGTAGGCTTCTTTATACTCCAGCGGTCTATTCCCCCAAGGATACCAGTTACCGTTCATCTCATGGGCAAACCTTAATATTACAGGGGACGAATATCCCTTCACCTGTTGCGCAAAATTAGACAAATAGGAGTCGAGCTTCCCGTCGTTTATTTCTTTCAGATAATCCACGCTCTGATTCATACCCTCTTTAGGGTTCCATGGCTCCCAAGTCAACAATAGAGTCTTAGCGTTTGTTTTTATAAAAGCTAAATCCGCTTCGTTCAAATCTTTATTGTAGTCAAGACCAAATTGTTTATATATACCGATAGTCGAAATTTTTATCCCCAGCTCTTTTTCGAGTTCACTTATCTCACCATTCTTATTAGAATAATCGTTTACCACTACCCCTAGAGGTACTTTTCTTTTCGGTGATGGCGTTATAAGCGCTGCCTCTTTTTCCTCTGACAGTACATTGCTTTGGTTTTGGTTTATATCATCTTGTTGTACCACGTTCTCGGACACTTGATCATTTCTGTATTTAGAGATTATAGATTTTGGAGGATTTTTTTTCAGTACGTACAAAAGTAGAAGACAAGATCCGACTATAAAAAGTATTATTGGGGGATTTTTTTTCACTGCCGTCATTTATTCAGAAAGTAGTAATTTTTGATATAAATGTCAACTGCCAAAACTGGAAAGTTTTTTCAACTACCGGTTGCAACTTAATTTAATTTTACGTATATTGAATATTGTGTTTTTGAAGGCCTCCGGCCCATAGGGCCTCAGGTCAGGAAGGGAGGTGAAGAATATGCAAAATAAAAGTGGCGCAGTTGACCATTTGAAAACTCATCAAAAATATCCAGCTACAAAGGCAGAATTACTTAAGGAATGCGACGGCTTATCGGATTTTTCAGATGAAGATAAAGAGTGGTTTGCGGCTCATCTGGCTCAAGAAAATTACGAATCGGCCGAAGATGTAATGAAAGATCTTGGCTTGGAAGAAGCCCAAGAATAACTATACTAAGTAACGATAATTAAAAAGACACCTCTTTTATGACCACGAAACTTATTTGTGGGGTCCAAGAAATACCGGACCGAGGTGTCTTTTCTTTTAATCAAAAAAAGTTTTTAAGAAACAATAGGTAATTTTTCCTGATTTTTAGTTAAACCAAGTTCTTTTTCAAAAATCTTGATGTTTGCAATAAAAATAAGGCGCTTTTTATAGGTGATAATTTTTTTCTTTCTCAATCTCTTTATGGCAAGCGTTGCCGTTTCTCGACTCATACCTGCAATATTTGCAATATCCTGGTGAGTCAGTGGGATTTTTATTGTAATTTTACCGTTCCCTTTAACTTCACCAAATCTTTTAGCAGAAAGGAATACCGCCCCCAAGACCCTATGATAAGCATCCCCACAAAGTATAAACTCAATATTTTGGAGAATTCCGTCAAGACCTACCAAAATTCTTCGAGTAAGCTCAAAAAGAACATCGTGATTTTTTTTCAAAAACTTTAGGACCGACTCTTTTGGGGCACGATAGATAACAACGTCGGTATGAGCGTGAAAAAAATAAGCGTTTGGAATTCCTCCAACTGCCCACGTCATCGGAAAATAGGCTCCCGGTTTAAAAATGTTTAATGTAATTTCTCTACCGTTTTCAAAAATTGAGTCCATCTTAACAAAACCCTTTTTTATATAGTAGACGCCTTGGGGGTTATCATCCGAGCGAAGAATTGTTTCACCCTTTTTATAGGTTATTGTTTTGTATCCCGCGAAAAAGGTACTGAGTTTACCCGGAATATATTTCTGCACAATAACTATTGTATACCTCTTGTTAGAAATCTAACAATTATCAGGTGAGAACACTAACTGAAATAGTTTCTCATTTTAATTACTATATACCTGTTTATGACCTGCCAATATATTTATATAAAAGTCAAAGTTAACCCGACCGTAAAATAGGTCGGGTTTTTTATGTACTAATCTTTTCACATTCAATTTAAGAGCTGGGATCCCGAATTTTAAAAACGAGGTTGGTCAAGGTCTTAGAAAGGCCTCCAGCCCGGAGGGCTTCCGGCCCGGAGGGGAGGTGATAAAAATGTTTAACAAATTAAATAAAAAAGTTATTGCAGCAGCTTCCGGACTTATAGGATTGGCTATCGCAACCGGTATCGTTTTGGCTGCTCCTGGTGACGCGGTTCAGCCACCCATTGATCCTCCTGGACCAGCTGGAACTGGTTGCATAGGGATTGGAGTTGCTTATGATGGAACCAATATCTGGTACACCTGTGCCAATGAAGACAAAGTTCGTAAAACAGATTTGGCAGGAACTGACAACGGGTCCATTACCACTGCTGAAGGGGTAACCCCTGTGTCGGTTGACGCAATCGCCTGGGATTCGGATTTGGGGGTACTTTGGGGAGGAGAACTTGTCGATACTGATGGGGCCGGAGGAAATGATACATGTAGAATTTACACAATTGATCCAACAACCGGAGCCGCGACCACAGCGTTTGATCGAACCGATACGGGTTGTGGGTCAGGGTTTTTCTATTTTGACGGGCTAACTGTCGATAACGTGACTGACACCCTCTATTACAGTCCCGATGTACAAAAAACCATTCGTCATCTGAATAAAGACGGAACAGTAGCAGCCAACGATCCAATAGACTTCGAGACACTTACATCTGTACCAGACAGCTGCCCTGCACATGAACCAGTTGGTTCTGACGATCCTGCGGTTGATGGTTGTCCTAACAGTGGCTTGGCAATCGGTGTAGACGGAACCCTCTTTGGTGGCACTAATGGCGCGGGTAAAATCATAACTCTTGATCCAGTCGCCAAAGCTTTCATAAGCGTATTCGGAACAGTTACCGGAAGAGATGAGGATCTTGAATGCGGACCTGTTGTCGAAGGCAAGGAGACAATTCTCTCAAGAGACTTTGAAACGGGGCGTATTGACGTCTTAGAAGCACCCGAAGGAACTTGTATTTCGCCTGTGGTTACTCAGATTACGCTTGATCCAAAAGAGGACAGTAACCCTTCGGGTTCTGATCACACTGTTACAGCAACTATTACACAAGGTGGAAATCCGTTACAGGGAGTATTGGTAAGCTTCACAGTCGTTTCTGGACCAAACACAGGTAAAGTTAGCGATCCAGGAGAGTGTAGCGTTGACCTAAACTGCAACACTGACGCCAATGGTCAAACTTCTTGGACGTATACATCAAACGGCACAGTAGGAACAGATGTTATTGAAGCCTGCTTTACTGACGATGCCGGCGATATACACTGTACAAGAGCCGAAAAAGATTGGGAATCATTACCAGGTCGTATGACAGGTGGTGGAACAATACCCGCTGGTGCTGCTAATAGTGTATTTTTGGAAGGCAAGCACGGTTTTGAACTCCACTGTGATAGCGCTGACGTTCCAAACAGGCTTGAAGTTAACTGGGGTAAGGGCAATAAATTCCATCTGGAAACCCTAACGTCTGCGGTTTGTGAAAATAATCCAGCCTTGGATGAGGAACAACCAGTAGCTGGATTTGATACTTACAAGGGCGAAGGCACCGGCCGCTTAAATGGAGTGTCAGGAGCAAATGCTAAATGGGAATTTAGAGATGATGGTGAACCAGGGACGTCTGATCACGCACGAATTAAGATAACTCTCGGTGCTGATACATATACATTCTCTGGTTTTCTGACAAACGGTAATCACCAAGCTCATCCGGCGGAATAGTCCGCTATGGATTTATGAGTTCTGGCTGGGGACGATGGATCCCCGGCCAGATAAGGGAATTTAAATTTGAAAAGTCCCTGTGAGATAGCTCTTTCAGAGCATCTCACGGGATCCCGCTTGATGCAAAGCTATCAAATGGGCCACAGTTTGATAAGCAAAGCTTGGCACCGCGCTACGCGTTGTAGGCTTTGCCGTCAAGCGTGGTTTTGTGAAGTGCTCCGAAGGAGCTACTTCTTATAATTTATCTATCTTTGAAGCTAAAATGAAGTCATTTTCGTGAAGCCCTCCTATTTTGTGAGTCCAGAGTTCTAAGTTAACTTTTCTATAGTTATGAAGACAAATATTTGGATGGTGTCCTTCAGTTTCGGCGATTTTGGCAACTTTATTGATGAAATTCACAGCTTCATTAAAATCTTTAAATTCAAATTCTCTGACAAGTTTTTCCGGTTCAAATCCTAATTTCCACTCTGGGTTAACTTCTTTTATATATCTATCAATCTCTGGTTTTGTTAGAGGTGGTTCACCTACCCGGCAAGGCACGCAATTCTTTTTAGTTAAATCCATATCAAATATTGATTTAATAAATTCCAAAAACCCCACTACGCGAGAAAAACAAAGCGCTGTTGTTGAAATCCTTTGTGTGTACTTCACGGGATCACGTTAGGTGTGCGTTGCACTATCCAACTGTGACCCTTTATCGTATTTTTCTTCCTTCAAATTAACTTTTATCGGGCGTACAAACTGGACCCCTAAGCTAGCTACTTTAAACCCAAGGTTCAAAAAAAACGATACCAAAAAGACATGTGCTACAAGATTAAGCGGCGCATTGAGAATTTCAGCGCCCACGAGCTCAGTTGTAAGTTTACCCTCGCTTTTGAGTTTCGCTACCTCACTAGGTGGAGCTTCGCTCCCTATTAGATTCGACATATCCAGACTTATCCCCGGTAAATTAAAAAGCTTTACCGGTTTGGATTTTAAAACAAACAGACTGTAAACGTTATATGAGGCTACGAGCATTATCAAAATGCCGACTGCGACTAATATATAACCCATGACTTTTTCGGACACTAAAATTATATTAACACTGGCTATTCACTTTTGTAAATTGATTGATTACAATTGTCTATATGAATCCTCAGGACGTTTATTATATTGTCGCTTCTTTTGCCACTATCGTCTTTCTCGGAATGTTCACTTGGCTCGTTATAGTTCTTATTAAAACTCTACAGATAGCGAGAAGAATCTTGGAAGAGATAGAAGATATGTCCCAGAACTTATCTATCGTAAAGGAGGGATTTAAGGTTGGAATTCTGACATTTTTGGGTAAACTGCTCGGTGATAAGAAAGAAGGTGAAAATTAATGGTTAAAAAAAGAAAAGGTACAAGTGCACTTAAGGCAGCCGTTGCAGGAGTAGCGATAGGCGCCGCCGCCGGAGCTGCAGCTGTGGCACTATCCGATAAAAAGAAGCGAGAACAACTTAAAAAATCATTGGACCAGCTGAAATTAAAAGGGCAAAAGGGATTATCTGAAGCCAGAAAAAGATTAGAAGAGGCGAAAGACCAAAGTAAAAAAAAATTAGCCGAAGAGCTTAAAAAAGCTTCAGTTAAATTAGGCTGAACGTTTACTGTTTTTCTTTTTAAGTGCGTGGATTGTCGTATCATCTATTCCGAAATGATGCGCGACTTCATGGATGACCGTATCTTCGACTATATATGCAATTTCACTGGCTGACTGAGCAATTGAAAGTATCGGAATTCTGAAAATTGTAATTTTATCTGGTAAATTTCCTCCTATACCGTAATATTTTCTTTTAGTTAGCGGGGTTCCTTCGTAAAGACCTAAAAGTAGTCCGCGTTCTCCGCGTTTAAACAATTTTTCATATTGTTCCGGAGTGGGATTATCCTCAATTAATATTTCGACATTTTTAATTTTCTCCAAGAAATCTTTTGGAATTTCCTTTATTGCATTCCTTACCAAAGATTCAAATTCAGAGTCTTCCATCAGGAAATTATATAAGAAAACATTTGAAATTACATAAAAAAAGGTGAATAATAAGTTTGCCCTGACTTATGAAAAGTATTCTTTTGGTTGAGGATGATTTAGATATCCAGACTATTTACAGCCAGAAATTAGAACTTGAGGGTTATAAAGTTTTATTGGCCAGTGACGCCCATCAGGGATTAAGTATTTTAAAATCTGATCATCAGGATCTTATTCTTCTTGATATAATGCTCCCCGGAAAAATAAACGGGTTTGAGTTTCTTGAATATATTAAAAAAGACGAAAAGTTGAAAAATATTCCAATTATCGTTTTAACCAACCTCGATACCGAGAAAGAATCAGCTCTAAGGTTGGGGGCTCGGGATTATCTTATAAAAGCCAATACTAACCTTAATGAAATAGTCGCGAAGGTAAAAAAGTATATTTAAACCTACTCCTTTTTATAGATAGCGTAGGAGTCTGCTTCCACAGGAAATTCGGTTGACAGCCTTTTTATTATTGAGTCGCGTAATTCAACCGATGTAACTATGTTATCAACTGCATTTGCTATTGACCAACTTAAAATATCCTGGGATACAACTTCGGCCTCTTTAACACTTAGTCCTGCTTTAGTCAAAGAAGCTATAAGTTTATCGTAGTTAAAATCTTCAAGACTCGCGTCTCTTTTCTTTACTTTCAATTTATTTTCCATCAAACGTTTTTTTCAATGACGACTTTAGTTTTTTTCTTATTACTCTTAGCTAATTTTCTGTAAACGTAAGCTTGGGCGAGAGTTGTTACGGGATATGTGATAATAATTCCTACGCCAAGTGCCAGCAATCCCAGTAAATTAATGCCAATTATCAGTAAACCAAAAACAAATAGCTCCCATTTTATTCCTCTAGTTATCTCCCAACTTGATTTTATAGCCTCGATTGGTCCCTGCCCTTTATCAATTATAAAATAATCAATAAATTGAAATTTAATAGCTAAAATTATTCCGGGAATGATAAAAAGAAAAAATCCAGCAACTGTAATAAGTCCCCCGATAATCTCCGCTAACCAATACTTAAGTATAAATCTGTAATTTTTGAAGAGTTCCGAATATTGCAGTTTTTTTTTGTCTACCGAATTCAGTATTATTTTAATAAAACCCAGGGTAACTACCGACGACAAAACAATTCCTATTAATTGGTAAATGTTTCTGATGAGACGTGCATTTTCCGGTAGCTTGGAGCGCATGTACTCGGGTAGCCAGCTAATAATTCCAACCGTTGCGATAACCCCAAGATAAAACCAGAAATTAGATTTAAACGTTACCCATCCGAATATTACTGCCTCTTTTTTGGAAAATTTGATCATCTGACTAATTGTATACTTAACTGAAGTTTTGCGTCAACCAAATAACTACATTCAAGCTTCTGTGAGACCATATATTCTTGTGTCGGCGTCATTTAAAGATACAATATAACTGTGAAGAAAAAATTATTATTAGGCTTTTTTATAATTTTACTAGCGTCTTTAACTATCTATCTACTGCCTAAAATATCGGTCAAAGATAACCAGGCTCCTAAACAAACAGGCTCTTCCTCCGTAACCCCCTCTCCTACGGGTCTAATTTCAACTTCTCCGAAACCCAGTTTTTCGCCTTCGCGGACAAAAAGTAACGTTCAATATATTACGGTAAGAGAACCCAGTAAAATTACACTCCTATCCAACCTTGAAGAAAGGTTAACTGCGCATGAAGCCTATGAAAAAAACGGCTGTATATATTTGGTGAGCGGTGGATTTTATGCCCAAAACTCCAAACATATAGGGCTTTTTGTTACTGAATATAAAAAGCTATCAGAGTCGATTGATAACCCTACATTTAACGGCTTTTTTACAATAGATTCGTCCGGTAAGCCGAAAATAAGTTTGACTCCGTCCGAATACGTACGAGTTGCCCTGCAATCAGGACCAATCCTTTATAAAGACGGAAAACCACAAATACTTAACTTAAAAAATGACGAAAATGCCAGAAGGCTTGTAGTTACTGTGAATCGTTTTGACCAGGTAACATTTATAGCATTTTACAATCAAAATAACCCAGTAGACGGACCAAGACTAGCAGATTTACCTAAGCTTTTGGATGAACTTAGAAAAGATACAAATCTTGATTTTGACTGGGCTCTAAACTTGGACGGAGGTTCCCACTCAGCATTCATTACCGAAACAGTAAACTTGAAAGAAATATCTTCAATTGGAGGTTACTTTTGTATCAGGCCTTAAGGACGTGTTGGAGTTTTCACTTTTGTCGGAGTCTCCTGGTAAATTTACTCTTCTGAAAAGTTACGAAGTTACTTACTTTTTGTAAATGTTTTCTAAACTTTTCTTTTGAAAACTGAAAAAGAGTGTAAGGCAGGTTTCTGTTTATATGATAGTAGACTTCTGTTTGTCTTTGCGATTTAAACTCCTTAGGAGTCTGTCTGAAATAAATATTTTTTCTTTTTTGCTTTCCGAGTTTACCCATTAGTTGGTGTTAATTATACCAATATTTCCCAAACTCTTTTAAGGTGAATGGTTCTCCGTGCCCGCTATAAACAATCGTTTCTTTGGGTAATTTCATTATTTTTGATAAGGATACTCGCAAAACTTCGGGGTCTGAATATTTAAAGTCGCTTCTTCCAACACTCCCTTCTGCAAATAACAAATCACCCGCAAACAAAATATTTGTATTTTTTTCAAAAATACTTACGCTGCCCGGTGTATGGCCTGGTGTAGCTATTATATGCAAGCGATAATTTCCCACTTTTAGCTTATCTAAAGGTTTTAGGTATTTATTTATTTTGGGGGGATCGTCTACTTCTATTCCCAGAAAATGTTTCGCCGAGGATTTCATTCTAGTAACCAAAAATTCATCTTTTCTATTAACAAGAAAGGGTATATTAAAAGCTAACTGTAATTCCAAAGCTGCTAATATATGGTCAAAATGAGCGTGTGAAGCAATTATTTTTGTGGGTTTGAGCTTGTGTGAATCAATAACATGAATTATATAATCGGCATCGTCACCCGGGTCCAAAATTATACAATCTGACTCTTTTTTGTCGTAAATAATATAGCAGTTGGTCTTAAGTTGTCCGACGATAAGTGTCATAACTTTCATATTCAGTCAACTTTAACAATTTTTGCGTTAAGTAATTTTCCTTCTTCTATATCAATTGCAACTACTTCTATTCTGGACTTGACCCTTTTTAACTTTTTAACTAAAAAATAATAATCAATGGCCCTTTTTATCTTATGAATTTTTGCGGGTGTTACCGCCTCAACTGCAAAACCGAATTTTTTACTCCAGCGGGTTTTCACTTCGACAAACACATAAGTATCACCGTCTCTGACTATGATATCAATCTCTCCGTATGAAGATCTAAAATTTTTTTCAATAAGCTGATAACCGCGACTTTGTAAAATCCTAACTGCGAAGTCTTCGCCCAGTTCTCCATATAATCTTTTTCCCTTCATTCTAAAATAATACCAGTTAAATCAAGAAGAAATTAATTAGATTTTTGGGATTTTTTGGAAGTGTTTTTTGAAGATCTTTTTATTTCATCTTTTTTTAACGTTCGGCGGTAGATTTTTTCTATCTCTCTTTTTGATTTGTTTCGAACATAATATAACTTTGCATGCCTAACACCTTTCAAACCACTCCTAAGTACTTCTATTTTTTCTATAGTAGGAGAATATACGGGATAAATCCTTTCGATGCCGATCTGACCGGCTCCAATCCTTCTTACTGTAAAGGACTGGTTTTCCCGTCTTCCTTTAATACTGATAACTATTCCTTCAAAGCTGGATAGTCGGGTTTTTTCACCCTCTTTAATTTTTTGAGTAACCCTAACGCTGTCTCCTATTCCAAACTGTAAATCGTTGTGTGAGCTGATAAGTACCATATTACTGAGTCTAGAATTGTACTATAGTTAGGTTCTTTGAGCAAGATTACTAATCGAGATATTCCTCTTTTTCAAAAATAATCAGAATTTCGTTGGCGAGTTTTTTTGTCCAAAGAATTCTAATATCCAAATCTACCTTCTTGCCACCACTGCCTTCGAATATCAAACTGACGTTTTGTTTGCCCGGATTTTTAGTGAGCAGCCCTCGAAGTTTTTTTAATTGATCTATATTAACATTCTCCGGGATTTTAATGATAAGCTGATCTTCGGCCTTTCCCATATTTTCTTCGGAGGATATAGTATTAACAACTATTGCCGGGACGTCGTCCCTGGTATCCACTCGCCCTGAGATAAGAAGCACTTTATTATCGATCCACAAGTTTCTGGTATCATGAAAGATTCTAGGGAATACTACCAGGTCCACCATTGCCGTATCGTCTTTTACTTTTACAAACGCCATTTCCTGTCCTGTTCTTTTGGTAACAACAATTCTTACCTCGGATACTACTGCCGCGATTTTTACCAAATCATTTATCTGGGTTTCCGAAAGTATATCAGCTATTTTATGGGTGGCCAGAGACTCAAATCCGCTAATAAGCTCGCTAACCGGTTTTGCTGATAGCGAAAAGCCCAATAAAGATCGCTCTAAATTTTCCAGTTCTTCATCCGAGAACTCCTCGAGCTCACCAGTCTGTTGCAAGGTGGCTACCTTGATTTCGTTTTTGATCTCGTCCAAAGAAAACAAACCCTGTTGATTTTCGGCTCCCTTGGGTTTTGACAATCTACCCCTGATTTCGTCCATCGAAGCTAAAAGTGCCGCCCGTGTTCCAAAGGGAGATAACGCCCCCACTTTTATAAGGCTTTCCAAAACTTTTTTGTTCACCCGTCTGGCGTCGACACGCGATAAAAAGTCACTAAAAGAAGCAAATTTACCGTCGTTTCTTGCGGATAGAATAGCCTCAATTGCTGCATTACCTACATTTTTGATTGCGTTTAAACCAAATCTGATTGCTTGCTTTACTAAAGATGTTTTGTCTTCTACAATTTTAAAGCCTACAGAGCTTTCATTAATATCCGGAGGCATTACTTTGATATTCATTCTTCGGCATTCGTGTATGGCCGAGGAAATCTTCTCAGAATCCCCGCTTTCGGCGGTAAGAAGGGCACACATAAACTCAACCGGGTAGTTAGCCTTCATATAAGCGGTCCAGTAAGCAACCATTCCGTAAGAAGCGGCGTGGGCCTTATTAAATCCATACCCCGAGAAAGGCTCAATCAGCTTAAAAAGTTCCTCCGCTCTGTCTTTGTCCATTCTGTTTTTAATCGCACCCTCTATAAACTTTTGTTTTTGTTGATTCATTTCCTGAGGAATCTTTTTCCCAACTGCCTTCCTGAATTTATCAGCCTCCTCCCAAGTGTAGCCGGCAATAGTAATTGCCGTCATAAAGACGTCATCCTGATAAACCATAAGCCCGTAAGATCTACTCAGATATTCCTTCATCCTCGGATCAAAATAACTAACCTTGCTGGGATTATTTTTCCTTTCTATATACTCTGGGATCTGGGACATTGGTCCCGGCCGATATAACGCCACCATAACCATTAAATCCTCAACACGTGTTGGTTTAAGCTCTTTAAGATATCTGGTCATGCCACTGCCCGAGAGCTGAAAGGTCCCCATTGTATCGCCGTTCGAGAGCATTTCGAAAGTTTTTTTATCATCAACCGGAATTTCGTGAAGATTAATTTCAACCCCCCTTACCTTTTTAACTATCTTAATTGCGGATCCCAGTATAGAAAGATTCCTTAGACCCAGTAAATCAAACTTAAGAAGACCTACTGCTTCGCTTGATACATTCGGATCCAGCGCTTCCATATCGTATTGAGTAATTACTTTTTTTCCTTCTGGATCAAGTTGTATTGGAGTATAGTTAGTAATTTCCTCAGGAGCGATCACTACCCCGGCTGCGTGAACCGAAATATGCCTTGCACTCCCTTCAACTTCTTTTGAAAGATCGATAATTTGTTTTGCATCTTTTTCTTCGTCATACATTCTTTTCAGATCTGTTGACTCTTTTAGAGCCCTTTCTATACTCATGGGAAATCCCTGTGACCCTATCGGTATTGCTTTTGAAATTCTGTCGCCTACCGAGTAGGGAAATCCTAGGACCCTTGCAATATCTCTAACCGATCCCCTTGCCAACATTCGACCGAACGTACAAATCTGGGCAACCTTATCTTTGCCGAATTTTTCTGTTAAATAGTTGATTACTTCTTCGCGCCGGTTGTCTGCGATGTCGAAGTCTATATCGGGAGGGGATGGACGCCACGGAGTAAGAAATCTCTCAAAAGGAAGCTCATAACGCAAGGGGTTAATATTAATGATACCTAATGAGTATGAGACCAGAGATCCTGCGGCCGAACCTCTGGTATTAGTAATTATTCCGTGTTCTGTCGCCCACTTTGCCATCTCCGAGACAATCAAAAAGTAGGTAGTGTAACCTTTCTGCTTAATAATATCCATTTCATAGCGCAACCGTTCCTTAATTTCCTGAGTAACTTTAGGTATGCGCTCTTTAACACCTTCCCAAACGTTTTCTTCCATTTGCGCTTCGGCGGTTTTACCTTTTTCAAGATCGTAATGCGGGAAATACCATTTGTTCAGAGTTATTTCGATATTACAGTTCTCTGCGATTTTTAAAGTGTTTTTGACAGCATCAGGTAAATCAGAGTAAAGCTCAGCCATTTCGTCGGGAGTTTTAACGTAAAAAGTGGGCGAATCGATAAACCTAAGCCTTTTGACATCTGAAACGTTTTTTCCTGTTGCAATACAGACCAAGGCGTCCTGAGCTGCAGCGTCCTTTTCGCTAACATAGTGGACGTCGTTTGTTGCAACAATCGGAATTCCTAACTCTCGGCTTATTTTTAATACTCCCTTATTTATTACATCTTCATTCTCCTGCATTTTTAGAAGCGAGGATTTGACTTCTTCATTTTCGGCTCTTTTTGCATTATCTCCGTATTTATGCCTTTGAGTTTCGAGATAATAATCTTTGCCGAAAATATCCGAAAACCACTTCGCAACATCCCTAGCCTTTGAATATCCGTCTTCAAGCAGCGCTTGAGCCAGCTCCCCCTGAGGGCACGATGAGGTGCATATTAAACCTTTAGAGTATTTGGCCAAGGTTTCCCTATCGAATCGCGGTCGGTAATAGTACCCTTCCAAGTGTGCAATCGAAGTTAATTTCATTAGGTTTTTATATCCTTCCTTGTCTTTGGCCAGTAAAAGTAAATGATAGTTTTTAACCTTACTTCTTTCGGGTTTTTCCCTATGGTTAATATTTGTTGTGTAGGCTTCCATTCCGATTATCGGCTTAACAGCTTCCTTTCTGGCCTTTTTATAAAACTCGATAATTCCGTACATAGCTCCATGATCGGTTACAGCAACGGCATCCATACCTTTATCCTTTATACTAGTTAAAAGGTTACCGATTTTGCTCAAACCATCCAGTAGCGAGTATTCCGTGTGGACGTGAAGATGAACAAATTTATTCATAGTTTAAAATTATTTTTAGCGTAAACGTCTTTTTTCCACCAAGCCGGGTAAACTTTCTGCCAAACAATTCTCCTTCTTCATCCTTAATCCTTAATCATTATCTTAGCAACAGACTTGCCTTTTTGGAATATCTTTACTCATTGCCGTTCAGCATAAAAAGAGCTTTTTTCTTCTCGAGATAGAGAAGTATTGCAAAAAAGGCTATGTCCAGGAAAAAAAAGAACATAATAAAATTGTTTTCCTGCAAACCTATCAGTCTGCTCAGAGGTCCGGCTAAGCCAAAACTTATAACCAGTGCCCGTATAAAATTAGTAACTATCAATATTTTTGCTTACCAAAAGTGTTCTATAACCTCCTCCATCCCTTGAAAAACGGAGTTTCCTTAAGGAGGAAGATATATAAGCAGAGCTTGGCACTGCTGTCGCATTGTCAGCGTTCAATTCATCCACGGGCTGAAGCCCATGGTTTTCTTGAATGCTGTTATAACCCTCGGACATAAGAACATTCTATGTCTTTTTTAGTTCTTTGAAGAGCTCAACTTTTTCTCAAGAAGGTTCAGAACAACTTTAGCATCCGCGCTACCCTTAGAAAGCTGCATAACTTTTCCGACCAGGGCTGAGATGGCGTTTAATTTACCCTTTTGGTAGTCAGACACGGCTTGAGGTAAATTCTTGACGGCCTCATCTACCCATGTCTCTATGACTTTAGTATCTCCGACTTTGGATTCAGATTTACTTTTAATATCTTTTACTAAATCTTGAGGTTTAACTTTATCAATGTTAATTTTCTGATTAATAATATAACCAGCCACGATATCAGGATCTACTCCAAGGCTTGCCGCTTCCTTGAATGAATCACTGGCATATAAGGCTAAAGATTTTTCACTGACCAAAAGTGCGGCATATTGCTGTCTTAAATTGTATTTTTTTATAAAAAGAGACTCTATTTTTTGCGGGAGCTCGGGAATTTTACTACTTACCCCCTTTATATAGGAATCATCAAACACCATTGGAGGGATATCGGGTTCAGGAAAGTACCTGTAATCAGCTGCAGTTTCTTTTGACCTTTGGGCGACCGTAATATTTTTAGATTCGTTCCAACCTCTGGTTTCCTGTTTAGGAGTATAACCTGATTCCAGCAATTTTTTTTGCCTTTCAACTTCAAAGAGGATGGCCTTCTCCATAAAACGGAAAGAATTTATGTTTTTAACTTCAACTTTGTAGTTTGGTAATTTTGTTAATTGTGATTTATTTTTATTTATTGGAAATTGGAATTTGGAAATTGGAAATTCTTGAAGTAAACTTATGTTTGCTTCAAGTCTCATACTTCCTTTCTCCATATCACAATCGGATACGTTTAAATATCTGAGGATGCTTCTTAATCTTTGGGCAAATTCTTTTGCTTGGGCGGCCGAACGGATATCGGGCTCAGTTACTATCTCAACCAAAGGCACTCCGCTCCTATTAAAATCCACCAAGGTCATATCCGATCCGGAGATAGTGGTGTGCTGAAGTTTACCCGTGTCTTCTTCTATATGAACTCTTGTAATTCCCACCCTCCCTTCACTCGTATCAAGATACCCTTCGTAGCAGAGGGGTTCGTCATACTGGCTTATCTGGTAGCCCTTGGGAAGATCCGGGTAAAAGTAATGTTTGCGGTCAAATTTGGAAAAATTGCTTACTTTGCAATTGAAGGCCAAACCGATCATTAGGCTCCATTCAATCGCCTTTTTATTAGGCACGGGCAGAGCTCCCGGTAATCCCAAGCAAACGGGACATGTTTGAGTATTCGGAGGCTTACCGAAGTGATTAGAAGGGCAACCGCAAAACATTTTTGAGGCGGTTTTCAGCTCTACATGAGTTTCAAGTCCGATTATTGTTGTATAGTTATTCATAGCAAATTTCAAGGAAACCGTGAACTTTCAGTTCACGGAGGAATTGAACTTTGATATGTCATTCTCTTTCAAAAGTGAAACCCTGCGCTTTAAGCGCGGGGAGAATGTCATAAAATTATTACCTTCTTAAAATCTACAGGTTTTTGTTTGTGCCAAGAAGTAGATTGCTCGTAGGCGTAGGCCGTCCGAAGAATTATCCCTTCAGAAAATTGTGGGCCGAAAATATTTAGTCCTATCGGAAGCCCGTCAACAAACCCGCAAGGGACGCTAATTCCCGGAAGTCCGGAAATTGAAGTTGGTTCGGTCAAAACATCCGCCATCTCTCCAAACATAGCTTGCCCCTCTGTTACCCCTATTTTGGGAGCGGGACCGGGCATGGTGGGTCCGATTAGAAGATCATACTTTTTAAATACTTTGTTAAAGTCATCGATAAATAGTGTTCTCACTTTTTGAGCTTTTTTATAGTATTTATCGTGATAACCCGTGGACAGGGTGAAAGTGCCCAGCATAATTCTTCTTTTGGCTTCCTGCCCAAAGTATTTTCTATCCCTTCCGTATCTGATTCCGTCGTACCTTGAAAGGTTTGATGAGACTTCGGATCTTTGAACAACGGTATAAACGGATATCGCGAATCTGGGATCCAAAGTTTTAACTAAGTCCACTTTTGCACCCAATTTTTCGAAAAGTTTTGCAGCGCTTATAATCAGGTCCTTTACCTTGGAGTCCATATTGGGAAGAAGATAATCCCGGGCAATCCCTATTTTTAAGTCTTTAACCCCTTTTTCTAGTTCATTTGTGTAATCATCAAAGTTTGTAGGAGACGTTGTGGCATCATTTGGATCTTTACCTGCTATGACATTTAAAATGATCGCCGCATCTTCTACCGTTTTAGTCAAAGGTCCCGGAGAATCAAGCGATGAACCCATGGCTATTACTCCGTATCGACTGACCCTCCCGTAGGTAGGTTTAAGTCCCACAATTCCGCACCAAGCCGCAGGTCCTCGCACGCTTCCTGCGGTTTCCGTACCCATTGCGGCCGGAGCTAAATCAGTCGCAACTGCAACCGCCGAACCCCCGGAAGATCCTCCGGGCAAATGATTTATATTCCAAGGGTTTTTAGTCGGGCCATAATCAGATGTTTCGGTGGAGGACCCATGACACCACGCATCCAAGTTAGTCTTGCCCAATACTATCGCCCCAGCCTCTTCAAGCTTTGTTACCACCGTTGCCGAGTAAGCCGGGATATAGTCATCCAAAACTAAGCTCGCTGCGGTTGTTCTTAAATTCTTGGTCAGGAAGATATCCTTTATGGCGATAGGAATTCCTAAAAGCGGATACCTTGCGTCTGGTTTTCCGTGAATCGTCTTTGCCAACGCCAAAACTTTAGTGTTAACGCTTAGGTAAACATTCAACTTTTTATTGTATGCTTCAATTTGTTCAAGGTACGCTTTTACCAAATCCAAGGCGCTAACTTCTCCTTTTTGCAGGAGTCCGATAATTTTTCTGAGGGATAAATCAGTTTTCATAGCAATTTCTATTTAAATTGATATATCGAATCTACGATTCGCTATCAAATACCGCCTTAACTACAAAAAAACCGTTGTGTACCTTTTTTGAATTCGACAAAGCCTCTTTTTGAGTTAAAGATCTTTTTTTATCTACAACATCTTCCCTGAAAACGTTTTTCAAACCTGTCACTTGCGAAGTTTCTGGAATGTTTTGGGTGTTTAACTTATTCAGCCCATCTATAACCTCAAGAGTTTGGTTAAATTGTTTTGCTAAATAGTTTTCCTCTTTTTTTTCGACTTTTAGTTTTGCCAGGTCAGCAATTTTCGCGGTCGATTCGGAGGTAAAAGTAATTTCTGTTTTGTTTGCCACGGTATTTTTAAAATCTAGTTTGATTTTATATCTTCAACTGCCTTTGTCAATTCTGGTACACTTAAGTGGTATGAAAAAAGATACTCTTGTAATTATATTTTATGTTTTATACTTCAGCTGGCTTTTTACGGTTACTTATCTTACCCAAGACATTAAAGTTTTAAACTACTATACAATTTGCGTAGCTTTGTTTTATTTTTTGTTTCTAAGAGAAAAAGGGGATATTCTTTGGTTTATACTTGGTATTTCGTTCTCGGTACTCTTAACCATAACCAGCTACTCGAGTTTCCAGCTTAAATTTGATACCTCTATTATTCCTTATTTGCCTATCTGGTTACCTATGGCCTGGGGTACAACTGTCATTGCCTTGAGAAAGTTTGTTCTTCTACTGGAGCGTTAATTAGTACTTTTTTTATTCTTAAGGCTAACTGGGCTATCTTCTTTGGGACATTTTGTAGATTAGATACATTATCCCAAACATTATTCCAACCATTAAAAAAACGATGATAAATGCAAAAATTCTTAGCATACAAGTTAGACTACATTATTTAGGTCATTTGCTCAAGTAACTTAATTCTTTCTGTCATCGGAGGATGAGTGTTAAATAAACCAGCAAACCACCCGACGGCTGATTCTACTTTTTCTTTAAAAGGATTTACAATATAAAGGTGGGCTGTTGCCTTATTGGCAGCTTCCAGCGTTTCGTGGTCTTCTGAGATCTTCTTTAGAGCCGAGATCAAACCCGCCGGTTGCCTTGTTAGCTCGACACTTCCGGCGTCAGCCATAAATTCCCGACGCCTGGAAATAGCTAATTGAATTAGTTGTGCAATTATTGGCGAAAGTATGGCAAAAACTACTCCGATAATCATAATAACCGCAGCAAGTTGTCCTGATTTTCCCTCCGAATCTCTGCGTCTTCCATACCAAGTCATTCTGAAAAACCAGTCGGCTAAAAGTGCCACGCATCCTACAAGTACAGCAACGACGCTCATTAAACGAGTATCGTAATTTTTAACATGAGTGAGTTCGTGGGCTATAACTCCTTCAAGTTCGGTTCTATCTAGCTTTCGCAATATACCTGTGGTTGCACAAACCACTGCGTGTTCAGGATCACGACCCGTTGCAAATGCATTCGGAGCCGAATCTTCTATTACGTAAAGCTTGGGCTTGGGTATTCCCGATGCGATACTTAAATTTTCGGCGACTGTATAAAAGTTAAATTCTTTTCTTCTGTCTGCCGGTCTTGCTCCCGATATGGATAAAACTATCCTATCGCTGAAATAGTACCCTCCGATACTCATAAGTCCTGAAATAATTAAAGCAATGCCTACCATTCCCAGCCCACCTGGTTCATACCCCGCATATATCCCTATAGCTTGGGATATAAAATATATTGCCAGAGTTACAAATACTAAAAATCCAATTATTACGATAGCGCTTTTTATTTTATTTTCTCGCGCTACCTCGTATATGTTTTTCATTTTATAGAGTTTAAGAGTTAAAGAGTAGAAGAGTAAAAGTCTAAAAATTATTTCATTAAACTCTCACGCTCTCCCGCTCTTCTACTCTAGATCTACTTTAGGAGTTTTTAATTCCCCTTCCCCAACTTCAACATGCTCTCCCTTTTCCGGTGTAATTAATCCGGGTTGTTCTGCGAATGAAAACATATTTGCAACAATATTGGATGGGAAACTGACTCTCTTCACATTAAAGTCTGCGGTAAGATCTATTACCAATCTTCTTGCAAACATTATCTTATCAGCAGTATCTCTTAGTTCATCCATCAACTTACTGACTACTTCTGAGGCTTTTAATTCCGGATTGCTTTCAACTAAAACCTGTAAACTTGGGATAAGAGACGCTAAACGCGAACCTGCATTGGCCATTTCCTGGACATCTCCACTTTTTATCGCTGAAGAAACGGCTTTTCTTGCTTCAGTAAGATCTTTATAAATACCTTTTTCGTGTTTAATGTAGCCTTTTGCGGACGCTTCAAGATTTGGAATCAAATCCACCTGTCTTTTTAACTGATTTCCGATTTCCTGAACAGCCGCTTTAATTCTGGCTTTGCTTGAAACAAAAAAGTTATATATCGATATAACCCAAAACACGGCGACCGCCACAACTGCAATTAAAAAATAAATTAATCCCATAAATATTCACCACCTTTCGCCCTCCTTAGACTTTTTTTTATAGAAAGTTGGCGACCCTTCCGTAGCCTTGGCGAAGGAGGGCTTTCCTTTTTGACCATCAGGCTTTGGAGTTGCTAGGCCCTTTGTTACTTATTCTTAAATTGTATCATCTTTTCAAATTCTTCCAAAGATCTTGTATTAATTATATCAGCCTTTTCCGCCCATCCTCGACGGGCAACTGAAACGCCAAATTCCATATTGTCCATATTATCTACGTGGTGGGAATCTGTTCCTAAAGTTAATTGTATACCCTGCTCCACTGCTTCTCTAACCAGAAAATCCGGTAGATCAAGTCTCATCGGGTCAGCATTAATCTCCAGCCAGATGGATTTTTCTTTGCAATATGCAAATATCTTTGACCAATCCAGCTCAACAGCCTCTCTTTTTGTTAATAGCCTTGCTGTCGGATGTGCAAAAATTTTTACTTTAGGATTAGACATTGCCTTTAAAACCCTTTCAGTCATTTTGGCCTTCGACAGCCTGAAACTCGAGTGTATCGATATTAAAGCGAAATCTAAATAGTTAAAAGCCTCGTCCGGGATCGGTAAATCACCTTTAGGTAGAATATCAATTTCAAGGCAGTTGAACACTTTATTTACACTACCTTTCACATCTTTCACGTATGAACCATTAAGTTGTTCAACTACATCTTTTTTTCTCTTTAATATGTCAATTATTTGTTTTTTGCTATGTCTGCTATGACTCGGGTTATGTTCTGTAAATGCAATATATTCGTAGTTTAATTTATTTGCTTTATCAACAATTTCCCGCATGCCAGATTGTCCAAGGTCGTGACTCGTTTCTATATCAAAGTTGGAGTGAATTTGTAAGTCAGAATTAACGTCAGAAAGCTCAACTAACTTCGGTAATTTATTAAGAACGGCAGCATCGATCTCGCCAGTACCTTCGCGTAGTTCTGGGGGTATGAAGTCCATTCCTAGAAACAGATAAAATTTTTCTTCTGTATCAAATTTTTTAAGCTCTTTTCTCTTTCTATCTTTATCCAATACATATATTCCATAATCCGAAACCGAGAGACCTTTTTTAAGCGCGTACTCCCGAAGGGAAATATTATGATGCTTACTTCCGGTGAAATGCTGTAAAAGCGAACCGTAACTTTCAGGTTTTTCTACCATTAAATCAACTTGTTTGTTTCCGGGCACAATGATAGCAGCAGTTCTTTCACCTTTTTCCAATATTCTTGTCGCATGGGGATATTGAGTAAAATGCACAATAGCAGAGCCCGGCTTTTCTGAGGAGACGGAAATATCAATATCCCCTACCGTTGAAGCTTTTCGCCTCAGGCTGCCCAGAACATCTGCTCTTTTGACTTCCTTCGATTGTCTCATCCACTCAAGTATTCCATATGCAATTTTGGAAGCATACGGAAGCAGAAGCCTAACTTCACGACCCTTAATTTCTTTAATTGAATTTAATATTGCCTTCTCTGAATCTTCACCAAAACCCTCCAACTTAGCTATTTTCCCTTCCCTTGCAATCTTTTCCAAATCCCCAATTGGATCTTTTTGAGAAATATCAGACTTGAAAGTTTTAACTAATTTAAACGCTGTCTTGGCACCGATTCCAGATACTGTCATTAGTGCAAACATCTGGGAGGGAAGGCCTTTCATCACTTCTTCAAAGTGTTTTGATTTGCCTGATCTAAAAAGCTCGTCAAGATGCTCGGCAATACTTTGGCCTATGCCGGGAACCTCATCTAGTTTTCTCTCATCCCAAAGATCCTTTAGCTCGCTTGAAGCGTGCTCAACTGCATCAGCGGCTCTTTCATACGCAATAATTCTGAATTTATTTTTCTGCTGGTCGTTAATTTCGTATGAAGCAGCAACTGCCCTTAGAAGTTCGGCTATCTCATTATTGGTCATATCCTTGCGCGTTCGCATGAATTCAAAAGTATAATATCATGAAGCTTGTTGGCAGAACAATTTTAGTTTATAATGCGTTTGTTTTGAGGTTCTATGTTTTTAGGTTTTCTTAACCTAACTGTCTTTTGAAAAAAGTTAGAAAAAATCAGGGGTTGTAGCTCAGTTCGGCTAGAGCGTCCGCCTGTCACGCGGAAGGTCGCGGGTTCGAGTCCCGTCAACCCCGCAGAGTATCTTCAAGTGTCACCGACATTCTCCAACTATCTTTAAATTGAGAGGTTTAAAAAACACTTACATAGATCTTTAAAACTTAAAATAAACTTAAAGTTGAGTTATACTGACACAATGCAAGTTATAATACCTTCACGACTTAACTTCGGAGACATTATTGGAATAGTTGCACCCTCTCATCCGTTCCCGAAAGACAAAAATAGTGATTATTACCAGCACTTTTTAAAAGGTAAGAACGAATTATTAGAAATGGGTTTTAGGATAAAAGAATCAAAGAACTTAAAAGCAGTTGAATGGTGGAGAGCTGGAACTCCCAAAGAAAGAGCTGATGATATTAATTCGATGTTTCAAGATCCTGAAGTAAAGGCGATAATTGCACACGACGGAGGTAATGACTGCATTACTGTTCTCGAGCTCTTAGACTATAAACTCATTAAAAATAATCCCAAGCCTTTTATAGGATTTAGTAATATTACAAATCTTCATAGTGCTTTCTTTACCAAATCGCATCTGGTTGGTTTCCATATGGGACTGTTAACCTACGAGCTAGGCTGGGTTTGGAATTATCTTCAACCTCAAGATAAAGGTGAAGGTAAAGACTATTTTAAAAAAGTTTTAGTTAAGTCTGAGCCCTTAGGTTTAATTCAACCTATTACTCAATGGAGCTCCTGGAAAACAGGGATTGCCGAAGGATTTCTTTTTGGTGGTAATTTAAGTATGCTTGATTCGTTGGTAGGGACACCATACTTTCCTAAAGTTACTGATCTTAAAGGTGCACTATTCTTCTGGGAACTTGACAATTCACATTCTTATAGAATTGAGAGAGTATTGACACACCTTAAATATATTGGCTTATTTGATGTGATATCTGGAATGATAATTGGCAAGTTGATTGATATTAAAAAAACATCACACGGAAATCTTGAAGAGCCTTCTTTGAAAGAGATAGTTTTACATAACTTAAAAGATTATGATTTCCCAATTCTTGCCGATGTTGATTTCGGTCACAAAACTGTTCAAATCCCTATGCCGTTAGGTATATCAGCTAAATTGGATTCAGATAAATTGAGACTGGAATTTCTAGAATCAGCAGTTAAGTAAAAATTCCTGATATAGTCAACTTGAGCCCGCAATAATTCCAACTTATAAGTATCTTGTACTAAAGATTAGATAGGTTTTTGATATACTTCAATTGTATGAGTTGGCAGTTTTTGATTTTAGTCAGCGTTATCCTTTATTCGATTTCAGTTCTTCTTCAAAGAGTTATTCTTAAAGAAAATGAAAGCCAACCGATTGCTTATTCGATGTTCTTTCAGCTCCTTGTAGGAATCGTTATCGGAATAACTGGGTCTCTTTTTGCAGATATGTCTTTACCTTCCAACCTTACGCCACTTTTCTGGAACTTACTTTTAATGACTTTTCTTTACGCATTCGCAAATGTGTTTATTTTTAAGTCATTAAAACTAACTGAAGCCTCGAAGTTTACAATAGTTTTTGCTACCCGTGCTTTCTTTACTGTTTTTGCTTCATCATTACTCTTAAAAGAATTTCTAACAGGAAGTCAGTTTTTGGGAGCGTTACTTATTTTCTCAGGAGTAGTTCTAATAAACCTAAAATCTTCCAAATTCTCACTGGATAAAGGAAGTTTATTTGCCCTACTAGGAGCTTTAGCATTTGGGTTAGCAAATACAAACGATAGATACTTACTAAAATCTTTTAACATATACCCTTATATAACTTTAGCGTTTATCGCTCCTTTCTTTTTGATGACTGTAATTTACCCCAAAGAATTAAAACACCTAAAACTATTTCTCGGCAAAACGGTTCTGAAGAAGGTGCTATTACTTTCCGTTATATATGCTTTTTCTGCAATTTCATTCTTCGCTGCCTTACAAATCTCCAACAACTCTTCCCGGGTTGCTTCAGCCAACCTCACTTCTGTGATTATTACGGTAATCCTTTCTGCCTTGTTTCTTAAAGAAAGAGAGAGCTTATCTAAAAAAATAGCTGGAGCTGTATTAAGTTTTATTGGTTTATTACTTCTCGCTTAAGTTCTTTAGTACCTCAAATTATAACCCGTTGATATTGCTGCAAATTTTGTATAAGGGTCGTTATCAAGAAACTTCATAATCGTATATTATACTTAGCTTAATGAAGAAGTTTGTAAATTTAACTAAAAATGCTTTTATTAAAAAGGCTAGTAAATACATTCCTTACCTTGTCCTTATATCAGTTTCATTATGGAGCATTTTTCCGATAATTCTAAAACCGGCTACTTCCTACTTTAAGGCGGGAGATGACGGACTAATCACTTGGCAAATAAACCAAACGATTCAAAAAATCCCCAATAATCTGGAAAATATTTTTGAGACTAATATTTTTTATCCCTACAAACATACACTGGCTTATACTAATTTAGCAGTACCTTCAGCAGTAATCGGTTATTTACCTGTTAAATTAACAGAATCTCCCTTTGCTGCTTATAACTCCGTCATAATTTTAACCCAGTTTCTATCGGCAAGTTTTCTTTATCTTTTGTTCAAAAAAATCACGCAAAACGCTTGGGCTTCGGTAATCGGATCATTATCACTGCTACTTTCCAAATTTCATATGCAATCAATTGCTCATATACACGTTTTTATGATGCATTGGTGGTTAATTTCTGCTTATCTCCTGTGGCTTTACAAAGACGGTAAAAAGGTAAAATATTTATACCTTGCTGCCTTATTTTTTATCATCCAGCTTTGGGAAAGTTTCTATCAAGCCTTCTGGATTATTCTTTTCGGATTCTTGGTACTAACCCCTGAATTTAAGTATTTAAAAAAACAGCTCAGGCATATTCTTTTTATAACACCAGCCATCTTTGTTTTAGCTTCCCCGATATTCTTTGCTTATCTTGATATCGTCAGGGGGTTTGGGCAGTTAACATCAATTAGGACTGTTTCGCATTTTTCTATGAGTTTTAATGATATTTGGGAAAGCAATTTCAGTTTAGGAATTTATATCAATTTTATTCTATCTCTGGTAATTCTTAGAAAAAATTTCCTAAAAAACAAAAAGCTAAGGCTTCCTATTATACTTTTGCTGCTCGGTTTAATACTTGCCTTGGGACCGGTTTTGAAGTGGAATGGTGCTACTCACAAGTTTTTCGGTAAATATTTTATACCCTTACCCTATACACTATTTTATTACCTTATTCCCGGTTTCTCGGCTTTACGAAGCGTTGATCGTTTTTTTGGAATCAGTTTTTTTGCAATGGCGATGATTGTTGCAATTTCTTTAACTTTTCTTCCCAAAAGTAAAAAGCTTCTAGTCGGTTTGATTTTTTTTACTCTTTCAATTATTGGAGGAAAGCAGGTAGATAAAACTCATGAATTTCCCGCTCCAAGTAGTTACCCTAAAGTCTATTCCTGGCTGGAAAATCAACCGGGGAAAGTGATTCTAGAGTATCCGCCCTACACTTGGATCGATGATAACTACTCTCTGGAAATGTATCGCATGGTATACAGTCTTAAACACCATAAATACTTGATCAATGGGGCCAGTGGTTTTATGCCACCGGAGAGAGGGAAGCTTTTGTCGGACATAAAAAGCGATCTTCCGAATAACATATTGGATCAACGCTTGCGCGATCTGGGGGTTGATTATCTAATAGTACATAAAGACGAGACAGAAAGAAAAAAGTTATTTAATTTTGAGTCAGACTCAAAATTAAGAAAGATCTACGACGATTATGAAAGTGCTGTTTATTCCTACGTTAAATAAAATAAATACTTTCCAGTAGTGATATAGCTGCACACTCCTGGAAAGATTAAAAATGGTTCGTAGTTAATATAAAGCTGTTATAACCTGTTCAGGCCTTGAGTACCACCGAAGCCTCTTTTCTTGCATAGACCTTTTAATATCTACAATTGTCATCCATCTCGTATCGTTTATTTCTTCTTCGGAAGTTGATATTGTTTCGCTTGGTCTTAGATTATATTCGAAAACGTTGAAGTATTCTCCTGAATTTGGAAGTTTCACCAATACTTCACCCTTTATAATTAAATCTTCGTCTGAAACATTTAATCCTAGTTCTTCTTTTAGTTCTCTTACTGCGGTTGCTTGGTAGCTTTGACCAAAATTTACGTGCCCTCCAACAGACAAGTCCCAGCAATCAGGATACAAATCTTTTGTAGGGCTTCTTTTTTGGCACAAGATTTGACCTTTATCATTTTTTATCAATACATAAATTGTTCGGTAGAAGACACCTTGTTTCTCGTGAGCTTCGCCTCTGCTGATACTTCCGATTACTTGATTATTCTTATCAACCTGTGTGACTAGCTCACTTTGGGAATCAGTTGTTTTCGTTTTATGCTTGACCACAAGGATATTTTCCCACTCAAGGTTAACATTGTAAATAATTTTATTTATAAAAGTTACGAAGATAGTCCTTCGGCTTCATACACCTAGTGAGTGGTGCACTTCGATTGTGAATTTAGGTGGGTAATCCTATAGTTGCATATTGTCCTATAATGTGTTAGAATTCCCATTGCAAAACTGTTGCAATAACTGATCGGGCAAATTCTATGTTTAAAACGTTGAAAATGAAGAAACAAACAAAAAGTATAATTTTGTTTTCTAGCCCCATGCTGGCGGCTTTTTTTGTGGGTTATGTTATTGGCTATGAACTTACCGGTTATTATTTCAGCAAAAACATCATTGCCATTGAAGCTATAAAAAATATTTTAATCAACATGAACGTAGATTTAATATTAAATTTAATATTAATTTTTCCTTTTATCTTTTCTGTTATTGTCTGGATTATTGTATATCACCTAATCAGAAGTTTTAAGTACTTAGAACTATAATTTAGATTTGTTAAACATACCTCCCCCGTAACTAATCACGCGCTCTCACTAATATAAATTGCCTACATCGTAAGTTACACCCTTGAAGCTGCAACAGACTTGTCTCGAATATGTATTTTTAGGTTTGTCCACTTTTCTTTCTTAATATTTATGTTTAAAATGATAATTACGATACATAGCTTTAATGCCTGAAGAAAATCCAGCCCAAAATACACAATCTTTAAATACGGGTGCCCTTGGGGTCGGTTTATCCGAAAACCCGGCGAGCACTGCTTTGACTCAAACTCCCCAAATTACAACCCAGCAATCAGGTAGTAGCAAAAGCAAAAACATCATAGCAATTATCTTCGGCATTTTGATTATGGTTGGAGGCATATTGGCAGGAGTTCTTTTAGTGGGGCGTGCACAAGATATCCGAGAAAAAGCAGCAGAAGACGTGTGTTTATTAAGTCCTGAAAATTGCGTAATAATCCAAGATCCAGAGAATTCGGGATCTTACAAAGTTGATGGAATTGCCTACAACGTCTTTTTAACAGACACACAGGTTCGAGCCTTTGATTTATCCGTTACACAAGATGGTTGTTATCAGGTTCTGACTCAAGGCGATACTGTTTACTGGAACAAAATCGGAACAAGTTCTGACTGCAATGACTTAGTTAATATACAAATTTGGCTTACCCAACTGCCTACACAATCTACTCCACCCACCCAGTCCCAATGTCAAACTATAAAAATTTATGATACTGATTGGAATCTTTTATCCGCAGAGGACATAAATAATTTATCTCCCCGAGATACAATTTATTTAACGGCTGAGGGAACTACCACTAACGGACAAATCACCCAAGCAAAATTCACTGTAAATGATACTGAAAGGTCTCCAGTAAGTACAAAAAAGCCAGGTAGCAACGAGTTTTTCGACGAATACGTTATTCCTTCTGGAACAAGCCAATTAAATGTAACTGTAAAACTTTATCATAGTGAATTTGGTTGGTTTTAAAAATGAAAAGCAATAAATTTATAGTCGTCATTATTATCTTTGTTACGCTAACTCTAAGTGCTGTAGCAATATACACCTCACTTAAGCTTTATCAATTAAGAAACGAGTCAATATCTTTAATTTCTCCCAAAAGTAAGCCTTTGGCATTAACTTGCGAAGAGTATGATTTGTCTGTCGATACGAATGGAATTGTAAGAATTACCAATAACACCTCAAGCGTGCAGCCGGCGAAAACCATCGATCTTCTTGTCAATGGTCAATCAATCGGAAGTTTTGATATTCCGCAACTCGATCCACTAACCAACGTCGAAATGGGTAATATCAACCTTCCCGAAGGGGATTTTACTTGGAGTATTACCGGCGACGTCCTTTGTCAAGGTGATTCTGGCGGAACTACCCATGAAACGACTCTTTGTCAATCTTATAATTTTACTGTAAACGCTCAAGAACCAAACCCAACTCCCATACCTACAGTCATCCCTTCTTTAAATCCTACAGCTAATCCAACGCTAACCAGTGTACCCACTGACGTTCCAACGACTTCTTTACCCACACCAACATCTGTGTCCGAAACATCTAACCTACCTCAGTCAACTTCCGCTCCCGCCCAGTTACCCGACTCGGGTATTTCTTTTCCTACAATATTCAGTTTAGGAATTGGAATAACTATTATTTTGGGTGCTTTCCTAATGGCAATTTAAATAATATCTCAATTTAGTACTTTCACACTAACTGTTTATATTTTCATATATTTCTCTCAATCGGTATTCTAGATATTTATTTGCTATTATGAGTATATATTTGTACCATAGATTATTAATGTTTTCATAGATTTTCACGTCTATATTTTCTTCTTAATTATGCAAATTTTAAAATACCCCAATGGCACTCTTCAATATTCCCCAAGTCTCTCTCCAAGACATCGTCGTGTTTATAATTATATCTTGACAATAATAAACAGTACCCTGACTTAAAAAATACTTTTCAAATACCCGCGGGCGAAATATTTTTTTACTTAAACAACTTGATTAATACTACTTGACTTTAAAAGACTTATAATTTAAATTCTGTTTACTTTGAAACTTGCTGCCCCTGCCTTCAAAAGGGGGTGAATAATTTGGATCTCAAATCTGCACTTAAAACAATAAAGTTAAACGAAACTCTAATTAGTGCAATATTAGGAGTAGTGGTAATCATTGTAATCGGTATTGTTGCTGTAAACTTTTTTTCAAAAAGACGGGAAGGAGAGACTATTCCTTCTTTGGACGTCGAAGAAAAAACGGCGCTACCTTCAACACACGTAGTTACTTCGGGAGAAGATCTTTGGACAATTTCTGAGAAGTATTATGGAACGGGATATAATTGGCCGGATATTGCGAAAGCAAACAATTTAACCAACCCTAATGAAATTTCAGAAGGCAATGCTTTGACAATACCTGATGTTACGCCGCGTTTGGCACAGGGGGAAGATTTACCAACACAAACACCTAACCTAAAGCTTAAGCCTACAGCGGCACCTTCTACCGAAGCTCCCAAAGTTATAACAACCCATAAAGTCTTAGAAGGGGAAAACCTTTGGATGATTGCTGAAAAGTACTATCAATCCGGATACAATTGGACAGATATAGCTTCGGCAAATAATATAGCTAACCCTAATCTTATTGGAAGTGATCAAGAACTTTTTATTCCCGACGCAACACCAAAGACAGCTACTGTATTGACCCTGGATGAAACTGCAAATCAAGGATCGGCAGAATCAATTTCAGGAGCAACTTATACTGTTGAAAAAGACGATAATCTTTGGAATATCGCGGTAAGAGCTTATGGCGACGGATATCGTTGGAAAGATATCGCTAAAGAAAATGACCTTTCTAATCCCGGTTTAATTCATCCCGGAAATTCTCTAAGATTACCAAGATAAAAATCCCGGTGTATAATTAATTTCGCAAGTTTTTCAATTGCGGGATTAGTTAAGCGGCCTAACGCTACCTTCCCAAGGTAGAGAAACGGGTTCAACTCCCGTATCCCGCTCAAGCTTACAAGGGCATTTCTGAAAACTTGATTATTATAAAGAAGTATTAATATAATAATTGAGTATGTACCAGACGGAGAGTAAAAAGGGATTATATATTGTTCTGATACTCGCAGTAGCTTCGATGGTGGGTTGGGTATTTCTTTTTTACTATCGTCCCGTGCTCATCGAGGCTAGTTGTAGCGATATAGCCAATAACTCTACAAATCTTTTTAATAGGCAACAAAATGAACTGGACCCAAATTACAACTACGACTACCTAAAATCTCGTTGCCTCGAAGACGCCAAATACGCTGAGGTACTTAAGTAACCCCTCCCCGATTGAATATTAAATGAACCGGTAATTCGTTTCAAAATCTTTACAGTGGTATAATCTGAACCAAACGAGCCGGTGTAGCTCAATGGTAGAGCAATCCCTTCGTAAGGGAGAGGTTAGAGGTTCAAGTCCTCTCATCGGCTCCAAAAACTTATATATAACTAAATATGCCATATCAATATTCTCGAAGAATAAGAACAGAAGAGAAGAAAAACATTCGTAAAGCCCGACTTTTTATCTTTCTAACAATACTTCTTTTGGCCCTTTTTTTTGTTTTTGGTATACCTTCAATTGCCAAATTCGCAGCTTTTCTGACGGAAATCCGCAGAACAAATACGAAAATCGAAGTGTCTGACAACACTCCCCCTCCCCCTCCTCGCTTTGAACCCCTGCCTGAATTTACAAAAGAAGATAAAGTTGAGATTTCGGGCCAAACCGAAGCCGGTGCCATTGTGAAGCTATTCGTAAACAACAAGGAAGCAGAGGTAATCGCCAATAACCAGGGTCATTTTAACTATACTTTTACCCTGAACGACAGGGAAAATACTTTACAGGCTAAATCTGTCGATCAAGCGGGTAACGAAAGCTCCGATTCGGATAAAATTACAGTCTTTTTGGACAAAGACGCTCCGACGCTAACTATTAACAAACCCGAGGATGGTAGTCAGTTTTATGGCGCTAATGAGCATCAAATAGTAATAGAGGGTGCTTCTGAGGAAGACGCTGCTGTTAATATAAATAGCCGAATGGTGGTTGTTGAAAACGATGGAAGTTTTTCTTTATATACAACACTATCGGAAGGCGAAAATTCTTTCAGTATTAAGACCCGTGATAAAGCGGGAAATGAAACCGAAAAAACCCTAAAAGTAACTTTTAATCCTTAAATTTATTTTTGATACCCACAGCCGTTAATAAAGCAATGTATCCGACGCCCCATGGATAAGTTAGACTCCCAACAAACTGGCTGTGCACAAGAAGTGCAATTCCTGAAGCCTTAAGGGCATCTCCATAAAAAGTATTATCAATGTTTTTTAATATTTTTAACAAAATTTGTAGTAAGAAAATAAAACCTACTATACCTGTAGTAGCCAAAATAAAAAGCAGGCTCGAGTCCGCTCCATAACAGGAGTGCGAGGAAAAATTGTCGTTAAACATTCTCACCCTTGCGGAACAAATAGTGTTAAAGCCAACTCCAAAGACTGGGCTAACCGAAAATATCCTGAAAGTTTCTTCGTAGTTTTGAACTTTTGCATATACGCTGTGGGTTCTTTCCAACTTCACTCCCTCACTCGATGGTCTGGGTAAAAAAGGAATTGAAAAAAGAAAAATTGCAATAAATAGACCTATTGTTAAAACAAAGTTTTTATTTTTGAGAAAATAGACTAAACCTGTGAATAATGCCAGATAAGATGCTCTGGAATAGGTAAAAGCCAAGGATATGGTCAAAAAGGCAAATATTAAAAATATAGAGAATTTTCTTACCCTTACCAAATAGGAAAAACTGGCCAGAGCTCCCAAAACTATAATCAGTCCTGTAAAAGCAGGGTCCAAAAAGGTGCCCACCAGGCGATATAGGTGGTCATCCCAACCAAGAAGTTTCAAGGTTCTTAAATCTGGTAACCAAAAATATTGAATCCAGCCGAAAATGGCTGTGAAAGCGGAAACTGCGATTAGAGATTCCAGTAATATTTTTTTCATCGAAGGTAAATTTAAAACTAGAACCCGTACGACAATAAAGACTGACGCATAAGCAATCAGTCTTATTAAATACAAAAATCCAACTGCTACCTCATTATTTGGGTAGAAGGTTGAAGCTATAACAAGAGACAAAATGGCGCTAAAAATAAAAGGGGCGATAACAAAGTAATACTTTTTAGATTCAACCCAGTTGTAAAACGAATAAATGAGGGAAAAAATCGCAATAAGATCGATCGGATGGACAGATATTTCAAAAGCTCCCAAAAAAATATTAAATTCTAACAATACCCCAAAGGGTAGAAGAACAATAAAAGCAAAAACAATTAATTTTGCTATTTTATCTTGTCTGTCTTTTTTTGCATTAGCCATATTTTGCTCCAGGCAAGATATGAATGAAAACTCATGATCAAGGCCACGACAAATCCGTAAATCCCATCACGAAAGCCGCCTCTTAAGATATAGTTATTTATAAACTTAAGTTTTGGCCATAAAATAATTTTTACCAAAGTTGATTTTTTTCCTTCTTTCATATTTGATCTTGCATGAAGAGTAGACATATAATTTACATGGTCTATAAACTCTCGAAGTGTTTGGTGTGAATAATGCAAAAAGTAATTATCTAAAGTACCAATTCTGCCTTTAATGTTCCATGTTTCGTGTACCTCACGAACCCATTCTCCATTCCCTTTTTTAGCCAGCCTAAGGAGTTTAGTATTCCCATTTTCACCATAATTTAGGTTTTTCCCCCAGATGTTATCTCTTCTTTTAAGATAAAACCCGTCGTAAGGATTTTTAGAATCAGTTACTTTTTTAAGTATTTCATTGGCAAGATCTTTTGACACCTCTTCATCGGCGTCCAAAAAAAGCACCCAATTACCTTTCGCTTTTGATAATCCAAAATTTCTCTGACCCGAAAAGTCATTGTCTAGAGCTCTGTTGTAAACAAATGCCCCCTTATTTTTTGCGATATTCGGTGTCAAATCGCTTGAATTGTCATCGATCACAACCACTTCGTCACAAAAAGAAACAGATGCTATCGCTCGTCCTATTTTCTTTTCTTCATTCCTGGCGAGAATAACAGAGGATAAATTAATTGATTTATTCATATTCGTTCTTTACTATGCTTAAACCCCCGTAATTGTATATAACTTCTCCTGAGGCTGGCTTTGTCCCTTCGTATATAGTATAGGTCAACTTCTGTCCGTTTACGGGTTCATTTCCTCGCAGCCACAATAAATAAACATAATTTTGGGCAAAGTCCCCCTCGAATTGATCATTGGGACCAACCCTTGACAATGAATATTTTCCGCTATTGGAATCATCAATTATAGATTCGGCGGCTTTTAATTGTAATTCGTAAGGGACATATTCACCTTCTATTTTTGAAGTGAATTTATAAAACCACTTGTCTGAAAAATAGTATTTCAAATTAATTATTCCGACAACAAGAAGGGCTGTAAGTATAAGATATTTGGTTCCATCATTTGAGTAAATTTTTGAGAGTAAACTTGAAAATAAAATAATGGGAATCGGATAAAGTGGTAGAAAATAATGATAAGGAGGCGCGCCGTGTAAAAACAGGCTGACTACACCCAAAGTCAGAAATAAAATGAGCAGTTTGACGATCGTGTTTTTGCAAAATTCTTTGAGTCTTTTTCTCGACAAAAGAAGGACAACCAATAAAAGCGTCAAAAAAACGACCCTTTCAAAATTGCCCGGCACAACAAAAGAATTTATTAAAAAATTAAAAGCCGAAGAAGCGCTTTCGTAAAGTGATCCCCATGATTCACCTTTGCCAGGAAATAATCCGAAAAACACTAAAAATCGGTATGGAAACCAGGCAATAAACTTGAAAAGCATCTCAAACTCGTTAAAAAAATTGTGAATTAATATCGGAATTTGTGTTACCGAAAATCCCAAAAAGGTGTATCCGAAACTAACCTTTTTTAAAAATTTCCGATTTAAAAAGACAATCAAGATTATAGCCGGAAGGTAAATTAACGGCGTGTAATGAAAGTTGATCATAACTCCAAAATAAAATCCCGCCCAAAAAATAGCTTTTAAGTTATTATTTTCGGTTCGTGACAAATAATATATAAATGGATAGAAGAAAAAGGGAACAAGCGAAAAAAATCTCGCTCCTAACGTATTTTGAACAAAAGAATAAGAAACTGCGATTAAAAAAGATGATATTATTGCAGTTTTTTTATCAAACAAGCTTTTGACTATTAGATAGTTAACAAATATCAATAGGGTTCCCATAATGGCCATTAAATATCCTACAGATAATGGATTAAAATCAAAAAGGGTAAGAACAGGAATCATTAGCCAGTAATAAAGTGGTCCGAATGAAAGCCAGGGATGTGAAGTTGCGGGTCCGAGAAGTGGGATCTGACCCGACTCGATGAAATTTTTCATTTGCAGAAGCTCATTCCCCTGCTCTCCTGCAAATTGAAACCGCTCTTCTAATTTATAAAGTCGCAAAAATGTGCCTAAAAGTAAAATTAAGATGAGCAGAATAGATTCTTTTGATACTCTCGCAAAAGATTCTACTATCAGTGCAGAAATCATTCCATAATTTTTATTAAAATAATGGAATCGGTTTCTGGACCATATCTTTCGAATACTATTAGTGTTTTTGGGTGTCCATTTTGATTCTAAGTGTATTGCTTCAGATTTTGAGTCTAAATAAAGCTCCCATCCCTTATCCCTCATTCTTTTTGAAATATCCTCTTCCCCAAAATACAAAAAAAGGTTTTCATCAAAACCTCCGATTTCCTCAAGCGCCTTCTTTCTTATAAAACATGCGCCATTTTGAATTGTTTCTACATTTCGTGATGTTTTTCTATCCCAACCACTCATCAAATGATTTTTAATAATGGGATTTTCTGGAAATATCTTTTTTAGAAACGACAAGTAGAATATTCCAGTTAAAGGAGTAAGTTCAAGAGTTGCACAACCAAACCAGCTACCCGATATGCTCTTTATGCGTGGGGACACTATCCCTCTGCTTTTATTAATTCTTATTTCTTTATATAAGTTTTCGAAAGATTTGGCATCGATAGTAACATCCGAATCAAGAGAGAATATATATTCACCTTTCGCTTTTTTAAAACCTAAATTACGTCCCCCAGCCAATCCCAAATTTTTCGAAGTATGTATGTATTTTACCCATTTATATTTACTTAATATTTTACTTTTTTCAGTTTTTTCTTCATTATTGTCTACTAAAATGGTCTCGATCAGCTTAAATTTTTTTCTAATCTCTGCGAGTGAATCCAAACACTTAAATACTTCATCTCCATGTCCATAGTGCACTATTACAACCGAGACATTATTAATTTTTTGCATTTAATGTTTTATTTACATAGAAGATAACAAAAGGAACAGAACTAAATATTCCGATAATTGCAGAAATCCCTGCACCCATTATTCCAAATTTAATAGTAAGTGGAATGATTGTAACAAGAAGACCTGCTGCACTAATTACCATGGCTATAGCGGCATATTTCTGTTTTCTCTTGGCAACTAACAGTGACCCAGTGGATCCTATAATTCCTCTGACGATTCCCAAAACCGAAAGAATTTTAATCACAGGAACCGCCGCCTCCCAACCAGATCCAAAAAGTAGCTTAACTAACGAGGAAGCAAAAACAAAAATCGTAACACCGCTGGTAACAATAAGAATTGTGTTAACTAAGACCGTTTTTAAAAATGCCCTTTTCAATCTATCTGATTCATCAGGGAATTTTGAAAAAACTGGGAATGTAACTCTAAAAAATATATCCCCCACTTCAGAAAGTGGTAGTGTTGAAACTTTATATGCGTTTTGATATATACCTAATGAAGAAACTCCTAATAGTCTTCCAACAACTATATTGTCGGCTTGAGTATAAATATAATCAAATATTCCAAAAAGTGTCACCCAAATTCCTCTCCTAATCACTTTCCTGATTCTTTCGAATTCTATAATAAAGCGAGGTAGCGGTTTAACCGCAATAAATGTAAAAATCAGCTCATATATTGCTCCACCGATAAATCCTAATACCAAGCCTAAAGGATTTTTCAAAATTATTGCACCAGAAATAGAAAATATACTCTCGACAAAATAAACTGACGCTCGGTAAAAAAACTCTTTATTAAAAAAAAGGTATTTTTGAAACTTTACTATCGAAGGGTTTATAAATCCTCTTATTAAAGGCACTAATGCAACTAAGTATAAGAGACTTCTTGTTTCAGGTGAGTTGAAAAAAGTAGAAGTGTTACCTGCAGTAAGGACAATAATTAATGAAATTAAAATACCACGAATTATTGATACGACCCAAGCCGAGTTTATATATTTATTGGTTTTTTTTTCCTGTATTAAAAAAACATTAATTCCGGTTTCTGTAACTATCTCCAAAAAACCAAGAGAGATTGTTGCTATTCCAAAGACTCCAAGATCATGAGGAGATAGTATATGAGCAATAATAGAAAGCCGAATAATTCCGATCAGCCTATATACTACTCTAAAAGCTGTCATCCATGTAACCCCCTTTAAAGCATTTTTAAAATAACCCATTACCCGATTATACCTGATACTAATTAGCCGTTATACAATCCCATGGAGACTGCAAGGATTATACCCACTCGAATAAACAAGACTTCTTCTGGCTAGAGCTCCGTGTCAGTAAGAGTGAGTAGTTACTACAATCCTTATATGTAGACAGTCTCGAAGTTTAGTGATATAAGATGAAACTATATGAAAAAAGATAACAAAAAGGTGTTTCTTTTTTATCCCCACTTAACACAATCGGCTAAAGACGCAGCAAGAAGACAAATGGATACACGCTGGATCGGGCAAGGTCCGCTTGTGGACGAGTTCGAACTGATGTTTGAAAAACAGATTTCTCACAAACATAAGGCTATAGCTGTCAATTCATGCACTTCAGCACTCCATCTGGCTTATATTCTTGCCGGCATCAAAGACGACGATGAAGTAATTGGTTCGGTTTTTACCTGTTCTGCTACGTATGTTGGGCTTCTATACCAACGGGCAAAGGTAATTTTTGCCGATATTAACAGGGATAATATGAACATAGATCCATACCATGTTGAAATGCTTATAAATGAAAGGGGTGAAAAAGTCAAAGCAATTGTAGTAGTCCATTTCGGCGGATACTTGGTCGATATGGATAAAATCCATAATATTGCCAGGAAATGGAATATTCCTGTAATTGAAGATGCCGCTCAAGCAATAGGAGCTACATATAAAGGTAAAAATGTTGGCGAAATTTCGGAGTTTACCGCTTTCTCGTTTCAAGCCATTAAAAGTCTGACAACAGGAGATGGGGGTATGCTGACAATAAAAGATTCAAGGCTAGAGATGAAAGCCAAAAGACTTCGTTGGTTTGGAATTGACCGAAAAGCTAAATTTGAAGATAGGTGGAAAAAAGATATTTTTGAAGTAGGTTATAAATATCAAATGACAGACATAGAAGCTGCATTGGGATTGGGTGGTCTCAAAGACTTAACTAACGTCGTTAATTATAGTAAAAAACTATTCAAAGCATATGTTGATGGATTAAAAGGAATTCCTGGAATCAGGGTTATGAATAGTGACATGTTAATAAATAAAGAAGGCACAAACCCATCTTACTGGCTTTGCAGTGTTGAGGTTGATAAAAAAGAAAATCTCAAAAAGAAATTAATCGAAAACGGTATTGAATCTAATGAATCTCATTTTAGATGCGATAGGTATTCAATTTATGGCGGCCGTGTCAATAACTGTCCAATAATGGATTATTTGGAAAAGAGATATTTACTACTTCCAATGCATCAGCTTGTAACGCTCGAGGACGTTGACAGGATATGTAGAATCATAAAATCGGGATGGTAACAAAAAACATTACTTTCAATCAGGTAAAAACACTTTCTGATGCTTTGCATATTCGACGTATTCGGAATGAATGCCGAACTTTCCTAACCAACAACACAAACTATATAAGTCTCCTACAACAAGTATGGTGGTTTCTTACTTACTACCGATCGGCATCTAAGAATGGTATATATCGTATGTTTATTGCTCGCAATAATGAGAACCGTCCAGTAGGATATGGGGCATTTCATCGTGTGGGCAAGGAACTGCTTGTAACTGAGTGCGTTTCAAAAAGATACCGTCACCAAAGTTATGGACAAGCCATTCTGGAAGAACTCATAAAGATTGCTAAACGAGAAGGATGTCGGTTAAAAGCAGAAATTCGAGATTCAAATAAAATTTCTATTGCACTTCACGAAAAATTCAAATTTAAATTGTATAGAACAAAAACGAAATCGGGTGTAAATTTGCTTATTTATAGATTATGAAATTAAACCTGAAATAAAACCCAACATTACGCCAACATCATTCATAATATGGATAGGTATACCCCAAAGTGACGTTTTGAAATTCTCATATTCGTAATACAATTTTCTGTAAATCCAGTAAAAATATAACGAAATTTCGAGAATAAATATTCCGAGAAACATTATATTTTGACTTGCATAAAATAACGTTAGAAAAAAAATACCATAACGAAAGAATTTTAATAATGCTTTTATATTGTGCGACCTAAATTTTTGTGTAGGATGCCAAAGAATCATTTTTTTCGCGTCCCATTTTGCGTAATTATAAAATTTGTTTAATGCCAGTTTTAAGTCTGTCGGGATTTTCCAAAAAACAATTGCGTCTTTTGTTCTCGCTATCCCCGCTCCAATTTTGACCACTTCATAATTAAAATCTGTATCTTCTGCAGAATTATTCGAGTCCTCGGGGAACCCCCCTACTCTTTCCCATAAACTTTTTCTAAAAGCCACAGACCTCGTTGACGGAAGAAAATCTGAACTAAACCTTTTCGGAGTCACTGCTAAAAAATAAGAAAGTGCCTTCTCGAATGGTGTTACAGCTAGCATACTGTAAAAGCCCGCCACCATGTCAATTTCTTTGTGCTTAAAAGGATCTGTTACCCTTCTTAGCCATTTGGAATCCGCAGTACAATCGGCATCGGTTATGGCAATAATTTCGTTTTTAGCAAGTTCGCAACTTAGGTTTCTTCCCTCCGCGCGCGTACACTTTTGAACCAAGAGTTTTATCTTTTTGTCTTTCTTTTGAAAATGTCTAATGATCTGAGCAGTCTTATCCTTCGATCCCCCATCGATAACTACAATTTCATCGGGTTTTTTGCTCTGTTTCAGAAGACTATTAAGAAGATCGCCGATACTTTCTTCTTCGTTAAAAACTGTAAGACAAACAGAAACTTTCATATTTAATATTTTATCCTTTATTTCTTTTTGGTTTTTGACCCCAAGCCTCGAGTTCCCCGATATAGGCATTGAATGGAACATCTCTAAAAGGAGTCTTTCTTGAAATCTTCAGTAAAAACTCAAAAAAAGTTGGGGCGTAAAACTTTAGCCTGTTGAGTATGTATTCCAAACTCAATACGTGGTATGTGGCTTGAATGGAAATATTATCAAACCCTGATTTTTGAAGAGCTAAGATCATGGATTTTTTTGAAAAGTAAGAGATATGCTCCATCGGTTTATAGTGATACCAAAGCGGCCCTAATATCTTGGACCACCATCCGCCTGTATCCGGCGTTACAAGAAAAATTATTCCTCCGGGTTTGAGGATTTGATAAACTCTTTTAAGTTCACCGACTGGATCTACTATGTGTTCGATAACGTCCTGATAGAGAATTACATCAAAGCTGTCTTTATGAAAAGGGTTTTTAAATATATCTCCACTCCTTACATTCAAATTTCTACGTTTGGCAATTTTATGTGCAAATTCCGATACTTCCACACCTTGAACATCTTTCCAGCCCAGTTTTTTGGCTTCAACCAGACAGTCACCCAACGCGCAGCCGACATCCAAAAGTTTTCCCTTATTTCCTAACTTTTTCTCGATTTTTTTAAGCCTTTCATAAAAAGTTTTTTTATTTACTCGCATGCCTTCATAATAATTGGCATACCCCCCTTTCGGATTTTCATTTATAAAATAATTCTCGTCATAAAGATAAGCATTTGTAGGAGGATTGTAATCCCAGACCATCGCGCAGCTACTACACCTCGCTAATCTGTAGCCCGACATTGCCCAGAATTTGATAATCTTTCTACTTTTACAGACAGGGCAGTATTGTCTACTCTTTTTTGGATATAGTTTCACAAATTAAAGATTCTCGGAAGGAATTTTTTACTAAAAAAGAAAAGGTAAATTATTATCACGGCAGTTGCGGTGAAGAGCTTTGGATGAAAATCGAGCTCTGTAGTGACAAAAAGAATATTAAATAGGCTGATCGGGATAACTAATTTTATGATCTTAACTTTTTGGAATAATAAAAACACAGCCAAAATCAAAGGAATAAAAACACTCGCGATAAGCCTCAGGTTAGAAATACCAATCCCCGGCCAATAGGGAAGAAATATCAAAAATAATAAAAAGTTGATAAATCCTAAAACTACTAATTTATTTTTTATTTTAAGAGCTCCCGTAATAAGTGCTATAAAAATTACAGTTGGCCAAAGCAAAAATTCTGAATTAAGTGCTACTAAGAAATCAACCAAAAATCGTGGGTTTCTAATGACATTGCCCAAAAGATTCCATGAGTAGAAGTCGAACTTCGGAAAAGTTGGGTCTCCTTTCCAAATCAAAAAAGTTGAAGGCCATAAGGGGTTCCCCTTTAATAAAAAGTTTCTTATGTACCAGAAAGCGCCAAATAAACAAAATGGCACTAAAAAATATAACAGTCTTTTGACATTCAGATTCTTCCTGAATCTTTCAAAATAAACAGCAATGATTGCAAATGAAAAAATAACTCCTGAATATTTAATTCCGGAAAGAAGCCCAACTGAAATACCAAGTAGTAAATAACTCCTATTGTTATTTCTTATTTCATTAACAAAATAAAGGCTTAAAAGGAAAGAACTCGCCAGCCAAACATCGACTGTTTGATTCAACATAAGCCTTAGCAATGCATGGATGAAAGCTATGCTTGTGGCAAATACTAACGAGGAATTTTTTTCAAGACCGAAGGATTTGCCTGCCTTGAAGGCTGATATGAATAATACTGCCAGCCCTATCACATTATAAAGATTCAAGGGAATTCCGAAAATTATAAAAAAAGAGAGTATCGACTCCCCTATCGCAGGGTAATAACCTAACCCTTGATCAAGATCGGGTGGTGCTAGAAATTTCCCCTTCGCGAGGCTTTGAGCCAAAGGAATATGGTATGCAAGGCTGTCAGATTCATTAATTTGCTCCGGAGTAGTCGTGACTCCCAAATAGAAAAAATTAATAAAAAAGAATACGGTTATGGCTAAAATTAGCGAGGTTACGAAGCCGTCGTTTTTTTCCAAAGAGATAGGTAATCGTTTAAAAGTTTTTCCCACGTTTGTCCTTTAATCCAATTATAACCTGATTCAATGGCATTTTGGGTTAGTTTGGTGTTAAAGTAAAAGCGGATTATTTTTTTAGCTAAAATTTCCGGGTTATTAGAGGAGTTAATCCATTTAGAAAATGGTGTGTCCAAATAATAATCTTTTTTCAGGTCATTATCGTATCCCGTTAAGATAATACATTTATTCGCCATCGCCTCAAGTATTGATAAATATCCGGAGGCAAAACAAAACCTGGCTTTTGATAAGTAAGGCGCCGGGTCAACAAACCCGTGAACCCTGCCGTACTTAGCGCATTGTGTTTTTAATTCTCCGTCGCCGCAAAAATTCACACTAAAGCTGATATCCTTAATTTTCTTTAATAGATCAAGAACTGTTAAAAATATTAATAATCCGGTATCGGAATCAAGTCGTCCAACATAAACAATTTCGTTTCTTACTTTACTACCTGGAACTTTTGGAGTGCTAACTGCTCCGTAAGAAATTTTATTCACTTTAATCTTGTAATATTTTTCGACATATTTACCGATAGCTAAAGTTCCTTTTGATAGTTTTGCTGCTATTTTTTTGTAAATAATATTCTTTAAAGGAATTGGATAAATCCCTTCCCAGCCGTGAAATGTAGTGAAAACAGGTTTATTAGGCAGCAATAACCTAAATGGCAAATACCAGACAAAAATATCGTGGCAGTGGATAATATCGCTTTTATAGATTAAATTAAAATGAAGTAAAAGCCAAAACCAAGTGTATATAAGCCCTAAATATTTTACTTTCGGTTGATTAAATCTGTAAATTTTTAAAGCGTCTACCTCTTCATAAGATTTCAATTTATTATTGTGCTTTTTAGTTATAATAACAACGCTATGTCCTTTCTTCATTAGACTCGAAGCCAGAATATACGCATGCTTCTCCACCCCACCGATGTGGGGATAAAAATAAGGAGATAAAAAAAGAATCTTCATTTCTTTTGAGCTACAACAAAAATATCAGACTCACCTAAAAGGGGAATTGTTAATTGATCTAAAAACGTAAAAAGGTCAGATAAGGGTCCTTTTAAGAATTTTATAAATCTTCCTAAAAAGGGTATGACAAATAAAGAATTCCTGATAATACCTTCGGTCTTTTTCGAATCCTTAACTTTAAGGTTAGCTCTCAAAAATACTTTTTCTAAACTTTTCAAATTATATCTACGTAAATGCCCCACCCTTTTATCAAAATTTTTAGTTAGCCCTATTTTGTAAAGTGGAGCGTTTTTACTGGGAGTAGATAAGATCAAATATCCGGATTTCTTTAGATGACTTGAGAAAAATCGAAGTAAAACTTCGTCATTCTTTATATGTTCTAAAACTTCTATACACAAAATTAAATCAAATCTCTGTCCTTTTATTTTACGTTTGCCTTCATTCAAGGTGAAAAAATTTAGTTCTTTTCTTAAATCTAGTCTTGAAGCGCTAGCTTTAGCTGTTCTAATAACCTTGGGTGATATATCTATTCCAACCACATTATTCCCCTTAGATGCAAAATATAGAGATAAAGTTCCCGATCCGCATCCGAAATCTAAAATATCCAAATTGTTCTTGTTTCTCAGAACTTGATTTAAAATTGAAAAAACTATTCTATAGGTGAAATTTTTCTCGCTAACTAACTTAGTCTGTAAAGAACTACTCTTGTGGAATAGGTCATAAAACTTGTATTTGGGTATCATCATTTTAGTTTATTTATTCAATAAAAAAATAATTATTGACAAATTTATAAAAAAAAGAGCATATTTATTTAAATGAAAATTAGCAAAATTTTTTATATCCTACTCTTAGTCCTTGTTATTTTAACTTCTTCTATTATAAAACCTTCAAACACTTTTTCGGTAGCACCGGAAGTCTGGCGAACAACAGAACCCTTATTGTTCCCACTTGCAAGTCACACATCTATTACAGCCAACAGTAAGGTTTATATAATAGGTGGCTCTGCATCCTTTGGAAATACTAACAATAATGTTTTAATGTCGTCATATAATTCAAGTGGCGAACTATCGCTGTGGAATTCCGCCTCTACTATTCAAACTCCGGTAATTTGGCACAGTTCCGTAATACTTAATAATTTCTTATACATTCTAGGAGGATCACCAGACGGTTACAACGGAGTAACAGATACCATAAATCAAGTTGTATTCTCGGATATTTCGTCAGGAATACCTTCCGCATGGAACGAAACTTCTCCGTTGCCCGTTAGTACCGGCTTAGGAAACGCTGTATCAATAAATAATTCGAAAATATTATATGCCGGCGGATGGATAAAGTCCGGTGGCTCAATTGTTGGCTATTCGAAACAAATCTATATGGCTGATATAAATCCCGAGGGAACTATTGATGAAATTCCTGGCTGGAAGTATATCGGCGACTTACCTAACGCACTTTATGGATTTGGGATGATTAGCTCGGGAGATAAAATTACAATAATCGGCGGACTTAATCCAGATGGAGACTTCCCTGGTTACTCCAGTGCTGTCTTTGAAACAACCGTTAACCCCACCGATGGTACTCTATCTGATTGGACTCCTAAAGATTCTCTTCCAAGTCCAATCTACAGAAGTGGTATAACAAAAATAGGAAACTATGTTGTATCTGTAGGTGGATATACTTTTACTGATGATTTAGGTAACCACATTACTGATAGTGTATATTATGCTCCTCTCGATAATACTGGCTCAATCGGAGAATGGCAAACAGCTGCACCTTTCCCAGCCAAATATTGCTGCGGAAGCTTGACCGCAAGCGATACACACCTCTATTACACAGGAGGTCACGACGGGGGAGGATATTTTGATACCGTTTATTACGCATCTATTAGTGACGTTGTAGAAGCACCTTCCCCTACTCCGGAACCTGAAATTAACTTAAACGTTCCTGATCTTAAACAATATTACTCACCAGCTTCGCTATGGGGAAATGACCCCTATGATCATTTGCAAGGAAAAACTATAGAAAGTGTAGGTTGTGCACTTACTTCAGCAGCCATGGTATTAAGATACTATAACCATGATGTTTTTCCTGGAGAGTTAAACCAATGGCTGATAGACCATCCTCACGGCTATAACAGGGAAGGTTGGGTAAACTGGGCTACTGTCGCAGTATTTACGAAACAAAATGCTAAAAAAATTAACCCCCTTCTTCCTCTAAAGCATTTAGAGTGGAAAAGAATCTCACAACACGATGATAATATTGTGGATGGCCAGTTAACACTTACCCAACCCGTAATTCTTAATGTTCCCGGACATTTTGTCGTTGCAAAAGGAAAAACTAATTCTGATTACTATATAAACGATCCTGCCTCAAATAGTTTTAGTTTACTCTCGCAAACTGAATCTTATCATGGAGGTCCCTACTGGAAAATAGAAACTTTTAATCCTACAAATACCGATTTTTCTTATATTTACCTTTTGGTGGATCCAGGTATTCAAATGGAAGTTTACGACCCAAATGATAATAAAATAGAAGATGGGTACTCTGTGGAAGAACCAATAACAAGCGATGACGGTTTAAATAACCCAAGCGGCTTACCACTTAATTCATTTGCATTGCCGAAACCTAATAACGGATTTTACAAGGTCAGTCTTTCAGGCGATACCAACTATCAACTTGACGCGTATTTATACGACACCGAAGGAAATTCTAAACTTCTAAGTTTTGAAGGAAGCGTTGAACCCTCTCAAGACGATTTGTACCTAATATCTTTTGATAGAGATAATTCTTCCGACCAGACTATTTCAGCAGTAAATATTGACTCAATTTTAGAAGATTTAGACATGGGTAACGAAAACGGCAAAATTACGAATCAAGGTATTTATAATTCATTAATTCATTTAGTTGTAAATACTCAAAAACTAAAAGATAAAGATAATAAGTTTGCTGCAAAGGTATTGCTTGAAGTCGTTCTTGCAAGAATTGAATTCTTTACACCTCAGTTTATCGACCCAACTTTCTCTGACTACATTATTAAAAAATTAAATATACTTCTAACTAATCTGTAAAAAGCTACTACACTTCAACTCTACGTCTACAAGCTTAAGATACAAATCATATCCATAATATCCATATCGGGTTTGTCTTTCTATTGACATATCGGGTAATATCGCGCATCATAGATTCAGCGATGCCTTACAGAAAAGTTGTATTTTCGAACCATGAAATCTACCATATATTCAATCGAGGTATAAATCGTCAACCGATTTTTTTCGTCAAAAGAGATTATGTTCGGAATTTACAAACTTTAGAATATTACTCGAGTCCACCAAGTAATTTGAGGTTTTCAAAATTTAAACTACTTTCTTTAGAGCAGAAAGCAAATTTATTATCTTTAAAAGCTAATCTCAAAAATGTAAATATCCTCTGTTACTGCTTAATGCCTAATCATTTCCACTTGCTAATCCAGCAGTCACAAGATAATGGAATTACACAGTTAATGAGGAAATATCAAAGTAGTTACACAAAATACCTTAACAATAAATACGATAGAGACGGCCCAATTTTAAGAGGCAGATTCAAAGCTGTAAGGATAGAAACCGATGAGCAACTTATTCATGTTTCAAGGTATATCCATTTGAATCCTTATACCTCATTAGAAATCAAAAACCTTGATGAATTACTTCTATATCCCTGGTCGTCTTTCAAAGAATATATGAATCCGAGATTAAATTCTTTCATACAAAAAGATCTTATCCTCGCGTTTTTTGCAAGTAATCCTGAAAAATATATATCTTTTATATTAAATCAGGCTGAATACCAGAGGAAGCTGGAGTCCATAAAACATCTAGTATTAGAATAATATTATAAGGTACCCGATTTGTCATAGCTAAGACAATCCCGATATGTGATTATATAGTAATAAAGTCTGTTTTAATCGAAACTCTCCTCCAACTAGTTCAAACTCAATGGAGTCTGTAATCCCAGCAGGTTTAGCCTCAATTTTACAAGTTTTTGAGGGTTTTCACAAGGGGTTTTAGGAATCTTCATAGTCAATATCCAACATAACTCAAGGCCACGACTAAGTTAAAACCTCGATTAGTACAAATGGATAGAAAAAAACATTTTACTCAATTCCAATAATGCCTAGACAAGAAGTCAAAAGGTCGATTTTTGTAAGAACTGCAGAACTTTGGTTTATTGGTTTAAAAGTAACATCAGCTTGCAATAAACTCTGTCTTATAGTTTTAATTAATCCTTTTTAAATTCAAAATTATATTCCAATCCAAGCCCTATAATGTTGACTTTTTCCTGGGAATAGGTTAAAATTGCGACGTTTTTACGCCAGTCGTATGTTTTTTCTCATAGTAGACCGGTTTTTGTTTTAACAATTTTGAAAAGTGAATATTTCCCCGACATGGTCGGAGTGCACTTTCCCCACACAGAACTCGTCGTTCCCGAGTACTACGTGCTCGCGTCACGATGTCGTTTGTACGGGGTGCATCGCTAATTTGCGGTGCAAATTAGCTCTTTAACAAATGATGTGAGAAAAAAGGGTTGGGTGAGGAATGAGTTTGTAGTCTCTCGACTGTGCTTTGGGATTTCATACGAATTCAACCCGCACCCAATCCTAACAATAAGAATCGGAATGCAACTTATCCGATGGCGACAAATCGCCATAACAGAAAGGAAGGGTTTATGAAGCATTTCAATATCGGGTTCATCGAATCCGACAAACAGCAGGTAAAAACCTTGCTGGATCATACTTTTGGATAACAGGAGGCCAAAATGTTTGAATGCAAGTATTGTGCCTCAGTTTTTGAGAGGCTAGCAGAAGGCGGAAACTGCCCCAAGTGTGGTGGTCCAGGCCCAAAGCAAATTCAACCTGAGGTTGTAGAGGTAGTGGTAAAAGAGTACGTTTATGTTCAACCACCGTCCACATCCTCATATTATGTCCCAACGAGATTAAATCCCGTCCAAAGTACCTACAGCAAGTTGGGATATCAGCTGGCGACAACTCTTTTTGTCATTGGGCTCATTGTCTTGATCGTCATTGCTGTATACGTTTTTACCTACAGGTCGCCAATCAGACAAACAGGCGAGTATTCATTGCCAACAGCAGCCCCTTCTCCGACTGCCGTCCCGGAAACCAATCCCTGGCGGAACGAATTGTGGCTTTCTCCAGAAGAAGCCAGAGAGTTACGCGATGAAGCCAATGTTGTAAATCTGGCCTATCTGGAAAGGGGTAATGCTTCATACTCGGCCGAGCATAGCTTTGCATTCTCCGAAGCAGATCCGTGGAAAGAGGTTACTTCACTCGGCATAACCGAGATTACGGTGAACGGGACTTCGGTTTTAATCGAAGCTTACGGGTATGAATATAACCTCAATGTTTATCAGCCTTTTGTAGTTGCACAACAATCCGATAAAGTGTTCGTTATCAATACCAAGCGAGTAGTTTGGGCGGCGGATCTTACAAACTTGGCTATAGTCTCCAACGACGAAGCCGAGGAAGAGTTACCTTTTTCGATCGAACCCAACCAAAACCTTTCATTCACACATTAAACGGAGGAATTCCATGTTGTACCCATATATTTTTGGAATCACTGCTGCAGCGACCATACTCGGTTTTCTATTAGAGCTGCTCGATGGCGACGACAAGAACTACTGGGCTGTACTGGCTACTGCAATTTCGGCCTTTGTCGCCAATTGGCTAATAATCATGCTGGTCATGCCTTCCTTTGCCCACATACTGACCGGGGGTTGGCCTTTGATAATTCTTGTCAATCTGGGTATCGCTGCTTTTTGGTCCGGCATTCTCCATCGCGGAAGAGTCAAACTTAACGGCGTCATCGGCGGCATTTCGCTTTTTACCCTGGTTTTGATTATCTGGGGTGCTGCTGCTATTTTTTCGCCACCAGCTTGGTGTGCTACTGGGCAGATCCGCGAACGCATAGCACTTTTAGACATTCAACCAGCCAATGCCGCATACCCGGAAACGAACCTCAAAGACATCATCCGTGTTCCGGAATCCGTTGCTTTGACAAAGGCTGGAAATCGATTAAGTTCGGGAGAAACTGCTGCTCTAGGAAGTTTTGCTCAGCCGGCACGCGCTTATATCCAAACGATCCAAGGCAAGGCTATGTATGCTGTTGATCTCAAGATAACCGATCGAATCGCCTACCATCAATATGGTGACCATTTGCCTGGTTATCTGTTGGTCGATGCAACAGATGATAATGTTCCGGCTCAACCCCAGTTTAACTATCCTATAAAATACGCTCCGGAAGCCCTTTTCGCCAATGACCTGAACCGGCTGGTTTATGCAGATTACGCACTTGGTTCACCGTATCAGATATGGGACCTGGATGGCATGGAAGTAGATGAGGATCTTAATCCTTATTACGTCGGCAACATGATGGACCACGTCATGGGTTATAAGGGCATTATGCCTGCCGGAGTATATATCGCCGATCCTCTTACCAGGGAAGGTAAATACTACAGCCTACTGGATGTTCCTTCTTGGGTGAATCGCCTGTATCCAATCGAGTGGTTTGTAAACCAGCTTACCCTTTGGGGACTATTCTCCAAACACGATGCTTGCACAGCAAGTGAACTCAACAAGGAGAAAGTTGACTGGTACGATGATGTTGCAACTCCGCACGGGGTAGAATATCAGTTTGCAATGACCAGCACTGGCGACGATCCTGCGATGACCAGATTGATCGTTGGCAACCCGACAACGGGCAAAGCAGTTATCTACGACATGCAGGGCAGGAACATCAGTAGCATAATGGCTGACATTGAAAAAAGAGCTGAGAATATTCTCAAGTCAACCGGCCATAAGGCAGATGAGTGTGAAATTCATCGAATTCTCAACACAAACACGCTCTACTGTATTTTAACTACAGGCAACGATTCAGGTACATCTACATCTGGATACGCTTTTGTCAGCCTGGAAGCCTCGCAAAACCAAAAACTCGAAGACATTGCTTTAGCCGAAAGTTTTGACGAAGCTTACTTTACCTACCAGGAAGTTCTGGACCGTATCGGCAAGAGCTCGTCGGTTGAGAACACCCGTGAACAATTCCAGATTGTCGGTCGTGTGCGTTCAAACACGTGGGTGAATTATGGCTCTCGTGCAGGAACATTTCTGATCCATGTCGTAACGGAAGAAGGGCAATCCCTTTATGTCTCTGCGCCTGGCAATTCTTTCAACGCAGCTATCGCAAAACCTGGCAAAGATGTCACAGCTACGGTTTATCAACTGGAAGGACAAAACTTCCTGACAGTGAGTTACATCACGGTCAACGGAGAACCCGATCTGGACACAGGCAAGTAACATCTTTCTACAAAGAAGGAGGACACGATCGTTGTGTCTTCCTTTGCAATTATTCTCACATCATTTTGAACATTTTTTAGGTGCAGGATCAACTTGATCCAATGGAGAGGCCGATTTATTCGGAAAGACTGTTCGCCTAGCGGACAAATCTTTCTTAATTATTCCTCGGTCTCTCCTGCACCACCTTTTTTGTAGACTTAAAAATTTGAGTCTAGAAACAAGGTCGTTAAATCTTGCACATTAACATTACTTCAAGAGTAAGTATCATCTGGAAGGTTGTTGTCTTGTCTGAGCTCATAACAAAAATACGAGTTGAGTGAGACAACAACCTATTAGTTTATTTTCAAAGGAGGTGATACGTGAGGCGTTTCCCAATTGTCGCGCTAGTGCTAGTTGCTGGCATATTTTTGACAATCCTGTTTGTCATGACAGACAAAGAGCTTACCCAAGTTTTGCCTGACAGAATTATCAGTGTCTGGAACCTCTTTCATGAGCTTGTGAAGCTAGTCCCAAATACAGTCTATATTGCACTTCTGGGTGCTCTATGCACGTTTGGGATTTTGAATTCACTTCTATGGGAAGTGATAAAAATGCTAATGGAAAAATTTCCGGATGGCGATAATGGATTTGCTTTCGATATCCATGGATCATTTGAAGTATTCCATATCATAGCCTTGGTTATTCTGCTGGCAGGAGGTATCTTTTTGCTGGCGAGAATTATCGTTACCCTAATCCTAATAGACAACCCCCTAATACGTTCATTTCTGATAGGAGTTGTAGTAGGATTCGGTGTGTTTTTAATCGCTCGATGGAATATTTTCAAGCGAATTAAAATAACGAGTTGAATAAGTCCGACACTCTAATCTCTCTCTTGAAGTATAACAATTTATATTGGTGCCTGGGTAATTTATACCCAATGGAGAGACCGAGAGATTCGGAAAGTCCTACAGCTTGCTGTAGAAAAACTTCCCCAATTTTTCGTGTCTCTCCATGCACCACAACATAAATAAGAATATAAGACTAAAAGATTTAAGTGATAAGTCTTAATACATTAAAAAATAACAAAAAAGTAATTTGCGATGAGAGTATAATGTCTATTTATATTTTCAGCGCAGCTTACTTAATAACAAAAGCTGTGTTTCGCATCTTTGACATGCCGCTTTAGTAAACCTAGTTTACCCTGAGCGAAGTCGAAGGGCACATTAACATACTTGAGATTCAAAAAAGGAGGCCTACATCAAAAAATTCACAGTAGGTGATATATGTCCCATTTCAGGCATAACAATAGGAGGTCTACATGAAATTGATAAGGCTCTTTCTGCTTGCAACACTAATCTTAGTCTTGCTTGCGCCGATCACAATTACCCACGCGCAAGATCAGTGTACCAGTGTAACAATCCTCAATGAGAGTAGTCAGCAGATTGATAGCAATCGGATCTGCGAAGCTGCTTCCCGCTTTGTCGCAAAAGGGCACCAGGTTTTCGTGTTCGTAACCGACGAGTCTGCCGGAAGAACGGAGGATGACTGGTTTGCCATCCGCGACAGAGTGGAAACTGATTGGGGAATCTATAACCCATCAGACGACACTTTCAGCAAAAAGGCTGTCTCGGTCGAGCTGACCACTGATACTTCCAAACCATGGGGCCAAGACCTCGCTTTCGGCGAAGTGCTCTTTGGCACACTGCTTGATAATGACCAGGTTATTAGTCAGATTGAGGGAAACCTTAAAAATCAAGTGGCACAGGGCGATGTTACGGCAGCTATCGTAGATGCATTCAATGCTGCTTACGGTAAGGGATACCCCCCTCTGCCACCCACTCGGGTACCGGTTACTCCCGCGCCAACTGTTATCGTCCAAGGTCCAACAACTAACGTTCAGGTTGACACGCAGCCGATTGTTCGGGGTATTGGTATGGTCCTTTTAATCGGCAGCATCTTGGTTGGTGGATTTTTCTTAGTCACACGCGTGGCGGTGCCAGTCGGCAAGAAAATCAAGACTCTATCAATCCTTAGAAATCAGGCTATATTGCTTCGTCAGCGGCTTGCGAGTTTACTCAACACCCTAGCCGGGTCTGAGAATAACCCAGGGCTTCTAACGGGCAACAATCCTGAGGAAACCCTCATTTATGCTCTTTGGGCATCTAATGGCGGTGACAAATATACAAAACGGGATGGTGAAGTCCGCGAATTTCTTCGCAGGTCGCAAATAGCTCTTGCAAAAGCATTCGAGGCTTGGACTGCAATTGCCCATGCAGAACCCCCGCGTACCGAAGAAGAGTGGCGTCAACTGGTGAGTGATCTGGAAATGCTATACCTCACCGTGGTCGGCACAACCCAAGACATCTTGGGAATGACCGAAACAGAGCAACTCTCTTTGCTCGATCCAATGACTGCCATGCCACGAGAAGATAGTGACGTGCAACTGGTCGCCCAAATTGATGAAATCGTTCGCCGCCAGCAAGGAGCCGGAAGTTTGCAGATCAAACTCATGACGGTCAATCCTTCCAACGTCGACTCCGAGGGAATTCTTGGTTACATTGACCAGGTAAAGGCCGCGCTTCATGAGCTGAGCGTTGCTCGAGACGAAGGTCCACAGGCATTAGAGTCGGCAACCGAGGCTCGTCAGAAGATTGGAGCTGAACTTCAAACTTCCTATACAATGGCTAACCTTAAGGTTTTTGCATACCCCGATGCCATGATTATTGCCGCCGAAAAAGCGCTATCCGACGAGATGTGGTTGGAAGTTAAAACCAACGCCGCGGAAGCGCTCGCAGCAATACAACGCATACCTTCTATCGTTGACGCATACACCAAGGCAGAGTCTGCCAACGAGGTTCGTAAGTCCAAAATCCAGAAGATTCAATCGCAAGGTTACCGAATCACGCCTGCAATTCAGAAAAGCCTGGACGAGGTCGTCCAAGATGACGCTATGATCAATAAGGCGATCATCGAAGGTGATTTCTCCAAGGCCGAGGAATATATCCGTGAGCTGGAAGCTGACTGCGAACGAGCTCTACAGGACTTAGTGGCTTTGGTCAAGCTTCATGACAAGAACGAACAAGAGTTGATACGATTGTCTAAAGAAGTAGCGCGCGTTGACGCATATCGGTCTACAAAAGCCGAGCCCTCATGGGATAGCCTCAAAGCTTACCCTTCGAGCAACTGGCAAACTGTGTCAGGTTACTTTGACACCGCTACAAAAACCTTAGCCGATCTCTTTGATGATCCATCCAACGAAACGGACTTGGCAAGCAGTATTGCCCGTACGAATTCGTTGGAGGAGCAGCTCTTCGCACGCGCTGAACAAATGCTCGTTGAAGCCTTCAGTCAGTTGAAACATGCCGAGAGTAATCTCGAAGCAGTTGTCAACCAGTTGGCAGATGTGCAAAAAATTGAGCAGACGATTAGCGCTGCAATTTCTGCTTCTGATGCAGATATAACCAAAGCGCAAAGCCTTCGCGACGCGGACGATCGGAAAATTGACGTCGCGGTCGACGAGATGATCACGAAAGCTCAGAAGCTGGAAGCAAACGCTCGGAAGGCTATAGAGGCACGCGAATTTACGGTCGCCAACGACCTCGTAAACCAAACGCGCCAACTGGCAAACCAAGCATACGCATCAGCGAATGAGCAAGCGCGCACCATCGACAGCCTTTATAAAACCCTGGAGTCAGTCCGGACGTCTGCTAATACGCAAGTCGGTAAAGCTTTGACTGACTTTGCCAACCTCACCCCTACAGCCCAAAAAGCTAGCACTGGAGGAAGTGTCAATGAGGCACAGTCTACGCTTCGCGCCGCAACCCGGGCAGAATCCATTATCGCTGGTGAAGATCAAATATTGGCAAAAACGCTCAATGCCGCAGTAGAAGCATATCGCGAAGCTGAAAAGCTCGCCAACGAAGCGTTGAGCAGGATTCGGCGTGATAAAGAAGAGTACGCAGGGTATGTCAGTTCCGTACAATCGGCAATATCCAGTGCCTCTACTGCCATTAGTTCAGCCAACCGATACGTTCGTGATAGCGATTCGGGTGGAGCAGGAAGTTCTTCGTTACATCGCGCGCAAAATATGGTGCCATCGTCTCCAAACTATGGAGAATCAATCGACGCACTTTCGCGCAAGCGCCGAGCTGCTGAAGAAGCTGAACGTGAGGCTGAAAATGCTGCACAAGAAGCTAGGTATCGGATTCGCCAGGCAGAGGAAGCTCGGGAAGCCGAACGTCGCCGAAGAGAAGCTGCAGAAGCAGCTCGTCGTGCGCATGAAGCTGAAGAAGCTCGCCGCAGGGCAAGCTATTCTTCATCTTATAGCTCTTCAATGTCCAGCAACAGTTTTGGTAGTAGCTCACGCAGCAGCTCCAGCTTTGGAAGCTCATCTCGCTCTAGCAGTTCAAGCATGGGTTCATCCAGCCGTCGGTAAATATTTACTTTCCAAAAGGAGGAAGAAAAGAGACGATCCGATCGAGAGGCCGAACCAAATTCAATGTTTTTTTCAGTGTTAACCATCCAACCTTCATATTCTCAGTTTGAAAGGAACAAAACCATGACTAGTCTGATTAAAAAAATTCGTGTTGGTGTTTTGGCTCAGGCGCATGCCTTGGCCGACAAGTTTGTTGACCTCAATTCCGTCGGAGCGGTCAAGCAAATGATCCGCGACTTGGAGACAAGTCTGGATCAGCTCGAAGATTCCGCTGCCGAGGCTACTGGTTACCGCCGCTCGGTAATTCGCGAAGAAACCCAGCTCAAGGCACAGATCGCTGAGCTGAACCGCAACATCGACTTCATCCTGGGTGATGAAAATGAGTCCAACGATCACCTCGCAAAACCAATGGAAGCTCGCTTGATGGGGCTCGAGGAATCCTTGGTGACAAAGGCCGAAGAGGTGCAAAGCGCGATCAGCGTCGCCCAAATGCTCGATGAGGCAGTCAGTAATTTGCGCACCAAGCATCAGAAAATGGTAGCTCAACTTTCCAAGCTCGAAGCCATGGAACGCGCTACTGCTGCCAAATTACAGGCTGCAAAGACCGCCGTAATGGCTGGCCAGATGGCTTCATCCACTGCCGACGTGTCTGTCGATGACGTGGAAGCACGATTACGACGTCGGGCAGATGTCGCCGACGAGAAATTCGACCGTGCAATGGAGGGCGTTGAAGGGTCCTTTGAAAAGGATGTAATCCTGGCCCAGGCCGATGCGCGCCTCGAAGAGCGCAAGGCTCGCTTGGCTGCCCAGAAGACAGCTTCATCGCCTTCAGCTTAACAGTCAAACATTGAATCTCAAGTAACACGGCAATTCGGCCGGCAGGAGTTCTTCCTCTTTTGGAAGATGTTTTCTCCTGCCGACCGGCAAATCTAGCTACTTAATGTCTATGATGTTTGAGGAGCTTGCTCCCCAACCCTATCAAAAAACAACCTAAGTGACTATGAATTGCCCGATTTTCTGACATCACGAAAAGATCGCGATGCCAGACAGATCGAAACTTAAAAAATTTTATTAATCTTCTTCACTCGACTTTTGAAGGGTTTGCCCTTCCGAAGCTTTAGCGAAGGAGGACACATTAACAAACTTCATGAAAAAACTAAATCTTTAATTTGTGGGTTGCACAAAGGACATAATATTTGTGTTTTTTGCGCAGCTTATTAAGAAAAATAATAGCTGTGTATTTTGGGCCTTCGCTATTGATGGATAAACCTAGTTTACGCTGAGCGTAGTCGAAGGGCACGTTAACTTAATCAGACTGAATTGGAGGAAATATGAAAAATAACAAAGTGTTTATCTTGATTTTGGTTCTCGTGATTAGCAGTCTGTCCTGCAGCCTATTTTTCCCACCGGTGTCGAAGCAAGATTATCCCGCAACTGCTAATGCAATTACAACGGATGTCAGTGCAGGGTTAATCGAAACCGCACGGGCGGCCGCAACCGAACAAAGCACGCGTTTTATAGAAACCGTGCAATCCCAAGCTGCTCAGGATCCTTACTTGCAGGAAACTGCAAAGGCTCTTGGGACTCAAGTAGCTTCGGAATCAAATGCACCCTCTGACATCCCAATAATGGAAGGCGAAATAAAAAATTTAATCGCCTCCAAAGAGCTGGTGTCATACCTGGCGCCATATGCCCTGCAAGAAGTCGTTGACTTTTACGGCTTCGAAATGCTTAAAAACAGCTGGCTACCGGCCGAACAAGGTAACGAACTTAGCGAAATTTCAGCTTTCCTAAACTTCCAAAAAGAAGGACGCGAAGCCAGAGTTAGTACGCAAGCTATTGCTCCTAATCAAACAACTGTTTGGATTGAGATAACGCAAAAATAAAGGAGGAACCATGTGGCATACAAGCAACGGAGTACCCATTGTGTTCGAGTTCGAACTTAGAGAACTCGAGGGCGATGAGAAATATCTTTCTCCAAAAGACAAAGAGTTGTTGATGGAAAAGGTGGAAGAATATCTAGCTAATCACCCCAATCTCCATGAAGTCACCCTTGTTGTTTTTGGCAACTGGCAAGTGGTTGGAATCAAAGAACCGCTTGAACTTCTGGATAATGTTGATAGCCTGATCTTTGGCCATATACAAATGGCGCTGGCGCCAGACGAGGACGATTGCCTCAATTGCTGGAAATTTGATTGCCCATTCCGGGCAAAATTCATCTTTCCGCCAGAACTAGTGTACGGAGGTTAAAATGAGTAATCAGAATGGCTTTTTCTTTAGTAACGATGATGCGTCGGACGAGATTTCCATTCGAAACGCCTTAAAAGAAACAGTAAAGATTTTATATTTCGGGTGGGTATCGCTTTCCCCGCGCGTTCATTTGTTTATCGCGACAAGCGTCACGGTCATTTCTTTAGCAAGCTGTGCTGTTTCTGTAGCTCTTGTTTCATTTGCCACACCGAGCTTAGACGCAAGCATAGACTTTTTGCTACTGATTCCCTTTTATATGATCCTTTACTTGGTAATTTGGCTCATACTTGCCGTGCTTATCTTTCTTACGGCATCTGTTATCTGGCTTGCCAAAATAGCAATAGAGGGGATTAGCGAAGCCAAAAATGAAGTTGCCGAGATAGGAAAAAGGTAATTATGCACCAAGAAAGGCAGGATATGAGGCAATACATTCGTATTCCCGGCGGGCGTCTTAAGAAGCGCCCCAAAAGGAATTGTCGAGGCTCGAATAGCTACTTTCGTCGAGCTCAACGTAGAGTAAAAAGGGAGTTAGCATTGACACTCCAAAAACTTCGGAAGATGTTCGAAGAGGATATTTTATCATAGTGCTAGAATCAGTCTGATTTAATGGAGAGGCCGAGAAATTCGGAAGGTTCCACAGCATGCTTGTGGAAAAACTTTTTGAATTATCCTTGGTCTCTCCATGCACCACCTTTTTTGTAGACTTAAAAATTTGAGTCTAGAAACAAGGTCGTTAAATCTTGCACATTAACATTACTTCAAGAGTAAGTATCATCTGGAAGGTTGTTGTCTTGTCTGAGCTCATAACAAAAATACGAGTTGAGTGAGACAACAACCTATTAGTTTATTTTCAAAGGAGGTGATACGTGAGGCGTTTCCCAATTGTCGCGCTAGTGCTAGTTGCTGGCATATTTTTGACAATCCTGTTTGTCATGACAGACAAAGAGCTTACCCAAGTTTTGCCTGACAGAATTATCAGTGTCTGGAACCTCTTTCATGAGCTTGTGAAGCTAGTCCCAAATACAGTCTATATTGCACTTCTGGGTGCTCTATGCACGTTTGGGATTTTGAATTCACTTCTATGGGAAGTGATAAAAATGCTAATGGAAAAATTTCCGGATGGCGATAATGGATTTGCTTTCGATGTCCATGGATCCTTTGGAGTATTCCATATCATAGCCTTGATTATTCTGCTGACAGGAGGTATCTTTTTGCTGGTGAGAATTATCGTTACCCTAATCCTAATAGACGACCCCCTAATACGTTCATTTCTGATCGGAGTAGTAGTAGGATTCGGTGTGTTTTTAATCGCTCGATGGAATATTTTCAAGCGCATTAAAATAACGAGTTGAATAATCCTACACCCTAACCTCTCTCTTGAAGTATAACAATTTAATATTGGTGCCTGGGTAAATTAGACCCAATGGAGAGGCCGACTGATTCGGAAAGTTCCACAAACTTAAGCTTGTGGAATCAACTTTCTTAATCTTTCCCGGTCTCTCCATGCACCATATCTTTTTTGTACGCTTAAATATTTTGAGTGTAGAAAAAAGGTAATAAACCTTTAAATTTTTTAAATATCAGGTTAAAGCAACCTAATTATTTTTTTATAATTTCGCACATTGAAAACTGAAAGATCTTAAAGTACACCGGCTGCGCTAAGCGTATATGCTCCCAGTACATTTAGCGCAGCCTGTGTCAAAAAAATACATCGACACTGCACGCATTAGTTAAGGAATATAGGAGGTATTAGATCGTAGAATAATGATTTCTCGTCTTGATCGATCATAATCTTAGTTCATGCATATGAAAAGGAGACATATGTCCACACAAGCTTTTGATGCAGTAACAATCTTCAAGTGTCTTGCGCAGCTCGAAGCCCAATTTCTCGGCGAAAACCGGGAATGGGAACCGCAAAATGACGAACAAGAGCGTCTTTTTACGCTCTACCAACAAATGAAAGACTATTTAGCCCAAATTCGCGGTTTGAAAGCCAAAGGATCCAAATTCTACACGGAACTCAATGATTTTCTTGTTGAAGAAGGTTTTAGTCCAATGTTCCAGCCCTTTAATCCCGAAGATTCTGTTGGTGTTGCAACAGTACTCGATAAAATGGTCGAGTGGTTCGTGGAGGCTGAATTAGTAAATATTACCGCCCAAAATGGCCGGGAGTATCCTGGTTTTGAAATTCCAAAACAGGGCGTGAGTATTTACACTACCAATTATGGTACTCTTGCTGAACTTTATACAAAATCAGAGGACACACTTTGGCTTTTGCTGCCAACTGCTAATCAGCCTGATTTGCTTGGTTTCAACTTATTTGAAACAGCCGTCAAGGTAATGTCCGAAGAAGGCAGTATTAATCATCACTTCTCAGGAATTCAAATTCCAAAGGTCGACCTGGACGTTACACCCGACTTAAATTTCCTTCTCCGCGCTCGGACGTTTGATACGAACGATGTGCCATGGAGAGTCACCCAGGCCTTCCAGCGCTTCAAGTTCCGTATGAATGAGAAAGGGGCACGGGCAAAGGTCACAACTGGAATTGCTGTTACAATGGAAGCGTTTTTTGCAAAACCAGATCCGCTAATCCTTGATCGACCGTTTTTGGGCTGGTTCACACAAAAGGGTTTGGAACTTCTACCCATGGCTGTGTTTTGGGCAGATTACGACTCCTGGAAAGAACCGTCAGGCTCGCTTGAAAATCTATAAATAAACCACATAGGTTGGAAGGAGAATATTAAATGAACACACAAGCAATCGATGTTATAACTATAATGCACGCATTACAAGCACTGGAGGATAAGTTCCTGGGAAAAGATCGTTCCTGGATAGCTTATGGTCCAGAACAGACTATCGTTTTCGAGCTTTACCGCCGTCTCAAGAATGACGTTCGGGCTCTACAACATCTCAAGTCCAAAGCTTCCACCGACTGGAACGTTCTCAATAACTATCTGGACGAGAACGGTTTTGACAAAATGTTTGCAGGTCCGTTAAACGGAATCGGGGCCGTGAGTATCCTCGACATGCTTGTCGAGTGGCTGAAACAGGGAACGCTGTGCAACATCTACGCGCAGGACTACAAAGAGCATGAAGGCTTTGAAATTGAGGAAAATAACCGACGCATTTATAAAATGCAGGATCAAACCACAATTGCCGAGTTACTCACGAAAAGCGGCGATTCTTTGTGGCTGACGATGCCTGATTCTCTGCCCACCGGCAGCCTGGATATGATCCGAATTGCCTTCTCTGCTATGCGCAAAGGAATGTTGCAATCTTATAGCAAATTCACTGCCGTCCAAGTGCCGGAAATAAGCATCGATTTAAAGCCCGACATCAGCTTTCTGACAGGTGCCGAGACCATCGATGCCGGGAATCAAAAATGGTTTATCTCTGAAGCTTACCAGCAATTCAAGCTCAAGATGAATCGGGAAGGTGCCCGGGCAAAAGTCGCAACAGGAATTGCGATGCGCAAGGGAGTATCTTTCGATGAACCCCAACCACTAGTATTTAACCGGCCGTTCATGGGCTGGTTTACACAAAACGGTTCGCGATTGCCGATCGCCATTTTTTACGCAGACTACGATGTCTGGAGGCAAGCCGGCGACCTGCGGTCGATGTAACCTTTTTATGAGATCTTGATGTTCAAGGGATGGGGCGGATTTAGCCTTTAATGATTTATTCATTACTGCCAAGGCTAACAAAGCTCCATCCCCCTTTTACATCTATTATTAACTTGTTTAAAAATAGATGAGAGAGGTTCGCTTGGCACTGCTTCGCATTGTAGGAAGTAAGAAGTAAGAAACATATACAAAACAACTAAAATTAGTAATTTGCGTTGAGAGTATAATTTCATTTTTATTTTCGTTGCAGCTTGGTTAAAAAGAACTGGAAAAAATAATTTAAGTACATTGACAATCTAAATAGGAGTTTATGAATGAAGACTATCTTTACCTTTGTTGTCGTATTTATTCTAATTGCACTTGTCATCCAAGTGCACGAAACTGGTCATGCAATCACAGCAATCCTTTTTGGAGCAAAAGTTGATCGAATTTTCATAGGGATACCCATAGTCCCTAAATTAAACTTTGATCTAGCTAATATTCCAGTCGAAATTTCACCCTGGATCATAACCGGAGGCGTTCAAGTAAGTAAAGAAGAAATGAAGTCTTTACAGCCTCTTGCAAAAATTATTGTTATTGCTTCGGGAGTTATTTTTAACCTCCTAATTGTAGTTCTATCAGCCACAATTTTTGCCGGATTAAAGGGTTTTCTTGGATCGATAATCCTAATAAAAGAAACTTTCTTAAGGTTTTTAAATATTTTTAAAGGGAAAAGCAGGTTAAGCAATCTATCAGGACCCGTAGGTGTTTTTCAGCTGGGTTTCGTGGCTTTCGATAGAGGTTGGCAAGGTATACTTGCCCTTTGGATCTTACTTAATCTGGGTGTTGCATATTTTAACATAATCCCACTTTACCCTCTAGACGGAGGCCGAGTGGTTGTTGAAATCTTTGACTTTTTATTCGGTCGTTTTGACTTATATAAATCAGTCAGCAACATTATTCAAATTGCCATGACGCTAGGGCTCCTGCTACTCGTTATCGGAGTTACTTTCAAAGACATCTTCTTTTCAAAACCTGATGGAGGTAATGAATGAACATCTTGAATTTCTTTTATATTACGGCAACCATAGGTCTGGTTGTCACAATCCACGAGTTCGGCCATGCGGTTAGCGCGATAATCTGCAAGGTACCTATAAAAACTATAAACATAGGAATTCCGATTTGGCCGAAGTTTAAATTCAAGTATAAAAATATTGATATTACATTTACACCGTGGATTATTTTAGGTTTTGTACAACTGGATGATGAGAAACTCAATAATCTTCACTTTCTCAAACGGATAGTTGTATATACCTCCGGACCACTAAGCAATATTTTTGCTTTTTTGGCAACTGTCACAATTCTTGCCGGACCCAAGGAAGCACTCTCCGGATTTGTCGTTTTTTTAGCCGATTTTATAAACATAATCGGATCGCTTCTCTCCGGATCTGGTGCTTCGGACGTTGAAATATTAAGTCCGATCGGGATTATTGATGTGGGGCAGCAAATGCTTAGTGAGAATGGAGTGTTTGTCGGTTTGCTAGTGCTTTGGTTAAGCCTGAATATCGGAGTAGCATTTTTAAATCTTCTTCCGATTCCACCGCTTGATGGTGGTAAGACTTTTCTATCCATATTAAGTGGAGTGTTTGGTGATACACCAAAGTCAAAAATGGCATCCCAAATTGTGGAAGTCATTTTTACACTGGTTTTAATAATCGCCTTTATGCTTTTAATAGCTAAAGACATTATTAAGCTATTCAAATAACTATATAGATAAAGCTAGAACATGCTTAATCAAGCAAGCTTGAAAATAGCGATTCTGACTTTAAGTTCCCCCCGTTTGGGGTCACAAACAAGATACTTTTTGAATGTGATACCTAACCGGGGGATTTTTATTGCTCTGTGGAAAAACCTAATGCCTCAGAAAATCAGTTTAGCCTTGGCCTGAGACTCCTCACCCTCCGAAAGAGTTTGGGAAGCGATTGTGTAGCCCTCAAATGCCCTTAAAAAAAGGTATAAAAAAAGAAGCGCAAAAAAAATAGCGAAAATTCTTCTCACTAATATTAAAGTATCACAAACTATATCAAAAAATCAAGCCAGCTTGTTTTTTAGAATTTTCTTTGCCAAGTTTTGTCTGATTTTGAAGTCTTTTCTCCGATTTTATTCTCTCGTATTTACTTTCTTTCCCGTACTTTCTTTGGCAAAGAAAGTACGATTAAGGCTACCAACTTCCGCCGCCGCCACCACCAAATCCTCCGCCTGATGATCCACCGGAGAAACCTGATCCACCGGACCAGCTCGATGAACCCGACCATTTACCGCCAGGAGTTGATAAAAAGCTTTTGGAACTGGTTTCTCTGAACGTCGAAAAATCAGAAGCAAAAAGTGCGGCACTGCTTCCAGCAAAATAAGAAGGCGGCGCAATGGCCAAATCCTTCATATCCCGAGCCAGCTGATTAATAACTCCAAGTGATATGGCTAATGGCAATATTTCTTCGATAAATAATTTCTTCTCGGCCTGTTCGTGGCGCCACTTTCCTTTGGAAAGATACCACTTTAGTCCGGTAATTTGCCTAAAAAACGAATACCCTTTAGCTGTCCTTCTAGGCATAGATAGTGCAAATAAAAGTGTAGGAATACTGAAAATTGCCAAGGCTATAATCGGACCAAAGTTTCCGGTACTTCCATAGAAACTGAAAAGCAAAAATCCAAAAATAACATCAAGAAGGATAAAAATCGAAATCCATTTTAATCTGGTTCCCTCGGGATTATCAGCGAATAATCCTTCTGTCTTTAAGCGTTCGTAAAGCTTTTGCTTAAAAACAGGTAAACCCTCATAAAAATGATTTTTAAGTCCGGACAGTAGAACATATTCCCTTTTTGCCAAAAGCTTTCTGGCTTCATTAAGATAAATATCGCTTCCTTTGAAAAAATCTTCTGCTTTTTTCACACTCCTGTGCACTGCTGTGGATCGAAATACTTCGTTAAGAAGATATTTTTGATAGTCTTTTAATTTATCTTTTTGTTCCTCGTCGTCGGTTATTTTGGTTTTAATGAAAGCAAAGTCTATTTTGCTTCCTAATAAATTCTTTTTTTCAAATTTTCTTATTTCCAAAAATCCCAGTCTAGCTAGTTCTGTGATCTCCGCAATAACATCTTGTATATCAACTTTTTCGTCGATAATTGTTCCTACTTCAGATGGAGACAAATCCTCAATCGGATGGTAAACAAACGGTATGTTATTTTTTTCAAATATCCTGACATTCCTTTCACCTTTGTCTTCGGGTGTGTAATAAATAGTATCTGAGATATACCGCCTGTCTCTTCCCTTTTTGTACCAAAGCATAAACATCAAAACGAGAGGAATTACGCTGGGAAGATAAGCCCAATTGTCGAGAAAATTTTCAACACCTGCTTCGAGAACGCTGGGAAAAACCAGGTTACTTTGTTTATCAAAGCCAACGACAATTGTAAAATCTCTATCCGATCCCAACTCTGTAGTCGAATTGAAATATGCAGAATCACCGCTGAAACTGTTTTTGCAAAACTTGTCCGATCCACCGAATGATCCGGCAAAACAGTCCACTTTTATTATGGCTGCATACGGAGAAGATACCTTAACCTGGGCGTTTAATATATCCGTGTCCCACTCACTCCCCGTCACGTTCCAATAAAATTCGTCATAACCTTCAAATCTCTGAAGGATTTTTTTGATTTTGTAAGTTACTACGTAGATATTAATACCCTGAACTGTTGCGTCAGGATCACCTATTTTAACTTGTATACTTTTACCAAGACGCGAAGTTTCGTATGGATAAGACACGCCATCGTCATTGGTAACACTTATAACATTTAACTGTGTTCGTATAGTTCTGCCCCGGGCAGAATATATAACGGGAATAATTCTGAAAATTCCGTGTCGGGGATCGGGAAAATTTACAGTTACCGTCTCCTTAACAAAGACCTCTGTATTTTTTTCAATTGTAACTTCACTTTCAAAGTTTTGGATAACATACTCATCTGCAAAGTCTTGAGCGTTTACTGAATTAAACCCAACAAAAAAACAGATAAACAAAATAAGTAAGCTTAAAATGATTTTCCTCATTCCACTAAATTCTAACCTTTAAGCAAAGGAAATAGCCAAAAAAGCCAGCAAAAAGAAGACTATAACGATAATCAGCTTCATTTTTTCCTGGGAAGAACGCGACCTATCGAAGAAGATTTCTAGCACTAATCCCAAAAAGTAATAAAAGACATAAGATACTACTATTACCAATAAAATTGACCAGATAGGGTGTATGGCCGGCAAAAATTTAAGAACATTACCGACAATTAAATACCCAGGGATACTGCCAAGCATCGCAACAAAAAATCCTAACGGCGTACAAAATGTTTCTCCGAACAAACTTGAACAATAGGTAAGTTTAGGGATAAAGGGGTAAAACCCAGCTAATGCAAGTCCGATAAGAACTACCAAGATGTAAGATTGAGGAAGAATTTTTCTTAACCCTTTTTTAAAAAACCGGGTCAATTTCTCTTTCGGAAGTTTAAAAGGAAGTTTGGGCATAGTAAATTTCATATTTAAATCGTATACCTAATTAAGGCTCGTTGCAATCGTTTACAATTTAATGACCTGCGTATTTTTATCTTCATAAACGACTCTTTTCTCAACCCAGATCGATAGCTCTTTGAGCTTTTCTATTCCATACTGGTTTTTATGCACAATTACATAATCTACACCAGTTTCCCTCAACCTTTTTTCCAAAATACTATCTGGAAATACTTCGCTAATATCCTTAACGAGATTTTGCCAGGGGGGCGGATCAAATCCGGAAGCTCCGTTTACCAGATTCTTCTTATGATAAAGCGAGTAAAGCATACGGTAAAACTCCAAAGGATATTTTGAACCGTCTGCCGACGTATAAATGGGAAGTTCCAAGACGGCATCGCCCTCAGCATCCTTCAGCCACTTATAGACAGGGGGGTAATTATCGGTGTTTGGTATTGGAGTAACCTTCTGAATTCTCGTACCACCGAATATTGCAAGCATAAGTCCCAAAAGAAACAAAAATCTTTTATATTTTCCCCTGTATTTTGAGAGTGCCAAAGCTATAAGTGCAGACAGAGAAAAAGCAAATAGAATAAGCCATCTTGACGGCGTTCTTAGTGCACCAAATCCAGGAATGACATAATAAAAAATTCCGTAGGGTAGCGGGATGAAAATATTTCCGAAAAGTTTTACGGTACCACCCTGCCATTTTAATACCGGTCCTAATGCCATAATCAAACCTATTGAAAAAAGAGGCAAAATCCATTTTAATTCTATGTCTTTTTTATTGAATTTGTTCTTTACTAAAAAGACGATAGAAATAACCGATAAGACAAAAAGTCCGGGACTGAAAAACGTAGTTATTAGTGAATCAGGTGATAGAGCAAAATGAGCCGCTTCACGAATGCTTCTTACATAATTAAACTGGTTGGATACAGAATAATAGGCGTTTATTAAAGGCAGGGTAGCAAAAATAACCATCGCCGAAGCCAGCAATATATGCTTGAGATTTTGTTTCAGTTTGTCGAATTTAGGGAGAAGCAAAATTGCAGCGAAGCTAAATATCCAAAAAACCGGTAGCGGACTTTCCCAAAATTGTAAAATCAAAAAGATAGAAGCGGCGTACAATCTCCAGGGTTTATTATCTTTGGTATATTTCCATAGAAAGAAAAATGATAAAAATAACCACTGAAAGATGAAAGTATGTATATGAACATAGTAATGCATCCTAATCTGAGAAAAAATAAAAGCAACGGAACCCAATATAGAAGCACTGGTGTCCTTGGTTAATTCCTTAAACCACAAATAAACTACTAAAGCAGTCAGAATTTGACCCAGAATTAGGGAAAAATTAAAAGCTACTAGATAACTCCCCAGCATCTTCACTGGGAAAAAACTAATCAGCGAAGAAGGCAGAAAAAGGTCGGAATAGGCCATTGTGTTTTTGTAGGGGAAAAAAATATTTCCGTTAAATAAATTCGGAATATCGTTCGGTATTTTTTCAATATTTTCGTTTATTATCCAAGTCAAAAGAACGTCCTCATGTCCGATAGGAAGACTGCTTTTTATTTTGGCAGCAACCGGCCAAACACTCCACAGAGCTACGGCAACTAAAAAAAGATAGGGAACAAATAATCTTAATTTAGAAGTCATTTTTTTAGGGGCCTTAGACAGATCATTAAAATCCGACAATAAACTCTTTCCTTACAGGTATTGCCCCTCTTGTCATAATCGGAATGTCTTTTCTGGGTCCGTCGAAAGCAGCGTTTCCGTCATCCGAATGTAAACCTAGGTAAACTTTTTCTCCGTTTACGAGTTTTTTGTTCAACTTGATTTCAACCCTTATATTGTCGCCAGATTGCAGTAAGCCACTGATACCTATAATTGAATCGGTATTACCGCCATCATCTTTATAAAGTACGACAAACCCGGGTAGAATCAACCTAACTGAATCGAGTATAATTTTATCTCCGGGCGAAATACTAGTAACGTTGAGGCTAATCTTGCCTTGCAGGACCTCTTCCTCTGTGGGAGTTGGAATTACCGTTTGCTCTTCGGGCACTGTTTCTGCGGGAGCATTTTGCAAATTTATTTTCCCCCTTTTTACCTGAATTAGAAAAGCAGCTAATCCCAATAATGTTCCCAAGATTATTATTATCAGAATCCTTTTTATCATTATCTAATCATATACTAAGAACGTCATCGATTACTATAATTTCAATAAAGCCTCGCCATTTCTTGGCGAGGCTGATTTGACAATGTATTCATTGGTTATTTATTTAGAGCCAAAGTTTTCTTTCGGGCTAAAAGCCCTGGCCTGACGGGCCAGGGAAATTTTACTACAATTTGATATACTGAAATTATCATGACGGATATTCCGGGTACTGGAAAAATCGAGGGCAAAGTGAAGCCAGATGTTTCTAACCCTAAAATAGAAGACATAACAATTGTTAACGTTAAAGAGCTCAAAAAAGGAAGGGTAGATAATCTGGAAGATACCTCTCGGAAGTCTAATCTCAATGTTTGGATTACTCTGGGCATAGGTGTATCTATAGTTTTTGCTCTTATGGGTTTCGTCAATAAAGGATTTTTGATCTTAGTTCCGTTGGGTCCGACAGCAGTGTACGTCTCCTGGAAAGTGAAGAATTTCGTAGAAAAAATGGAGAGAAAGAATAAGAAACTAGACAGTGGAGGTTCTTCGCCCCCGATTGTATAACTCCTTAAGATAAATTAACTGCGCTCCCAAACCCGAGGTTAAAACAAACAGCTGAGTTAAAGGACCCAATATTTTTACAAAGCCAACTAAAAATAATAATAATAATCCTACAAATAAGGATGCGTATTTATTCCTATTAAAAAATCCTCGTAATAGCTTCTCACCTAACCAAAAAGAAATTATTATTTTACTTAAATAAGATAAAAGAACCAGTACAATCAAAATATATAAAACGAAAGGTATTCCGACTATGGTCAAGATAAGAAGTAAGCTTACAATAGGGAAAACCAAAATAGTCAGAAATCCCATGCCGATACTAATGAAAGTCTTTTTATCTATTAGCTCAGAAACCTTTGAGGTGTAATTCGGAAAAAGCCGAAGGAATAAAATACCAAGTATTAAAATAGAAATTACATGAATTATCTTAAAGACATTTCTGAATTGAGAAATCTTTTCTGCAATTTCTTTTTGGCCGGTCTCAATCGCGAGAGGTGGAATTTTTCTGACAATTCTCCCCGAGATAGATGCATTTTGTGAAATTTGGACTTCTTCTTCACTGGTATAGGTGAAGTCCCTGCCAATTTTGGCATTATCGGTTAAATAAAGCTGTCCGGTATAAATCTCCGAGATTCCTCCGATTTCGGAGTTTATGGTTAGGTTTCCGGAATATACGGTAATATCACCGGGGATAAAGGAAGAAATGTTGACGTCTCCCCCGAGAGCCAGAATTCCTCCACCCACTTGAGCTAACTTACTTAATTCTATATTGCCTCCAACTGCTGTTATATTCTTGCCGGTTAGACCGCTGATTCGGATTTCACCTCCGAACACCCGAATGTCCTGAGTTACCTCTCCCGCGACATTTACTTTCCCTCCAAACGCTAACAAATCGCCGTCAACAACCCCGTCAATCAAGACTTGTCCGCCGAAAACTAAAACATCCCCAATTACCTTTCCTGATATTTCAACTTCTTCGCCGCTTCCGATATAAAAGTCCTTCTTAACCTCGGTATCTTTCGATATGGTTAAAACCCTGGTTGTTCTTCCATCTAGCGATGCATTTACGTAGGGAGTAAGAAATAGGGATGAGAAGAATATTAATATGAAAATCAATCTAAACTTTTTAATCACGACGTTTGTACTCCTACTACTGGAGATTTGTTTATTATGACTTCGTTAACCAAAAGTGTAGACTCGTATCCGGTATAATCCCTCAGTGTTTCTTTTTGAGGTTTTACTTCAAAACTCGGAATTCTTGCGTTTGTCAGCATATTTGTTAATTGATTAATAGAAAAACGACTTCTTAACTGTCCGTTTTCTATAAAAACGTTTTCTTCGTATTCGACCCCGACATTCCTAAGATAATCCATTTCCTCAACGTCCTCCGGCGATTTAAAAGTTAAATATGCAGTCCCGCCTGGCTTTAGCATTTTATAAATTTCGGAAAAAAGCTTTGTGGTGTGTTTTGAACCGAAATAATGAAGAGATATGCGGGAATAGACTATCTCTACTGAAGATTCTTTAATGGGTATCTGGTGTAATCCAAAATCAACCTGACGGGTTGCCAATCTTTGACCAAGGTTCTCTTTAGCGGCTCTTTCCGTTGCCGTTTTAAGAGCAAAATCTGATATATCCAGAATAACAACGCTGTGCCCCTGTTTCAGAAAATAAAGAGAGTCAGATCCTGTTCCTCCCCCAAGTTCTACCACCAAACAACCTCTTGGAAAAAGTTTTTCTTTCTCCTCGGCATATAATGAGTGCGGTTCTTCTGGGTTATGCGTCTTTTTGTGGTAATCGTCCCAACGTTCATCATCCGGAATCATAATCACATGATATACCTAGAATAGGCAAGCATTCAAGAATTAGGATGTCACCAGACTCCAGGCAATAGTCGCCATCTGACCCTTTTCTTATATGTCTCATAACCGCTTATTATCGCTTCTTCCCAGGAAATTCTTAGGTAGAATGTAATAAACATAAGTAGAACTACAAATATATTCCAGGCGGAAATACACCCCACTACCCCCCCAAAAAGAGATATCAATTCACCCGAGTACATCGGGTGTCTTATAAATTTATAAGGGCCTTTTTTGACAAGTTTTCTATCAGCCGGAGCGATGCCGAATGACTTACCCAGGCTAGTGAGAGCCCAAAGTGTCAGTAAAGTTCCGACCATGGCCACTATCCCTCCAATTGCATAACAATCCCCCTTAATTCTTATAACAACCGGTGCAAAAACCGCGAACCAAGAAAATATTTGTTGGTAAAAAGGTCCGGTCTTTATACTTGGGGTTCTGACGACCAGAAAATAGGCAATAATTCCGGATTGTAAAGCTAGCGAAAAAGGAAGAATCGCTCCTATCTCAATCGATTGCCTCAGCCGATAAGAAGCCAAAATTATCCAAATAATAACGGCTAAAAGGTTAAGTATTTTAGTCATTCTCTTTAAAGTATAGCAAGAAAAAAACGAAGAAAATTAATGTTTTTGAACTCGGGGAAAATTATAACTTATAACGCTTTTTTGGCATGCAACATGCCGATAGCGTAGTACGCTTTTCCCCGAGTTCTCACTCGCGCCCAGTTGGATACTAACCGCCGTTTGTTTTCAACGTAAAAAAACGCTGAAAGGACCATTCGATGATTTTCAGCAAAATCCTGAGAATCATCACAACAAAAATAGCGGTTGCGCCTAGTCTCAGACTCCAGGCGCTCAACAAACCGACGTAATACCAAGGCCTGGATAAAAATTCGCCGTTAATAAAATCGACTAGCAATTGCCAATAGGCAGCACCCGTTGATATAAGCAGCGCAGTTATGCCGAAGAAGAAAAGTGGCACTGCAATTACCAACACAGCGTTCAGGAACTTCCGTATCTCAAGTAAAACTTTGTCCATAGTAACCTCCGATAGTTTAAATTTTCAGGTGCGAGGATTGTATTATAGAACTTTTTGAAGTTATTTTCAAATTATAGGATATATTTAATTCGATGGACTCAAAAGGAAAAGGTGTGGGCGCTGTTGGATTTGAACCAACGACCTCTTCGATGTGAACGAAGCGCTCTACCACTGAGCTAAACGCCCAAGGTCAGATTTTAGCATTTTGAAGCCAATTTTTAAATTTTTTAAGAGCCTTTGCCCGCATGGAGTATTGGTTTTTCTCTTCAAGAGCCATTTCTCCGAATGTTCTTGTTTCTCCATTAGGTATAAAAATAGGATCCCAGCCAAAGCCTGTTCCCTTGGGTTCTTCGGCAATTTTTCCATCCACCTTACCGACAAAAACTTCAGGTTTTTGCTTACCATCAACATATACCACTGTAGCTTGTGCAACTACCCCTCTTTCCTTTTTACCTTTCAATAATTTTACAATTCCCTCATTACTCAAAGCCTTCATAAAAGCGTCAATGTAAGGTCCGGGTAAATTGCCCAGAGTGACAATAGAAAATGACACGTCCTCGACAAAAATCGGTTTTTTGAGGGCTTCGTAATAAGATATCGCTTTTTTAACAGCCACCTCAACTGGATCAAGTGACTGAATTTCATCGATCTCTAAGGAAACGCTTTGAATCTTAATTCCCAAAATTTTTCTTGCTTCAGCGAGCTTTCCTTCATTGGTTGTTGCAAAGTATATCTTTCTCACAAACACCAATATGATATCAAAGTGTTAATTTGAAAACTATAACTAAAACTAAAATATATTGACAAAATTTGAAATTTGTTGGATATTGTTGTAGGGAATTGCGGAACTTAAGACCTCCCCAAAAGGGAGGTTTTTACTTTTTTCTTAAAAACCAAGCGTTATGACATCCTCAGCGGACTAAAGTCCGCGGTCCCCTCTGAAGGAGGATGACATATCAGTGTTCAATTCCTCCCCGATATTACATCGGGGTTTCCTTGAAAACTGTTATGAACCAAGACATCAATTCTAAAAAAGTTAACAAAGTCTTTATGCCAGGACCAAAAAAAGACAAGGCGTTTCCTGTTTTTGAATTAAGAGAACCGTACGAAGAAGAAATGAAAAGGATTAGGTTTGAAGAATTCAGTCAGCGCGCTATTCAATTTGCTTATATGCTTGAGTGCCTTTCAACAGATCAAAATAGAAGTCAGAATCTTAAGGTAGACAAATTTACACCTATCTACAAAGAAGAAAATATGTTTTATAAAAGATATAAATTAGGTAAGAATTCTTCAAGTATCGGAGTAATCCTCACAAATATAGATTTAAACAAACTTAAAAAGGAAGACAAATTACCTACTTTCTGGCAGATGGGTCCGGAAAGGATTCGGCTTGCACTGGCACAAAGAGCGCTTTACTTTGACCAAAATCAAAACGACAAGATCTACAAAATTATTGATGAAATAGAATCGAAAAAAATCAAAATACGGCAACGTTCTAACCGACGCTCAGTTACGGTTGATCAGGCTTTAGGAATAAAAAATCCTGATTCTCCCGCTACCAAGACGCCCGCAATCTCGGAACTCGGTTACAAAAAAATGAGTTCTGACAGAATTTTAAGCCGCCGTGAAATTTTGGAAAACGGCCTCTTTAATAAAGTCGGCAAATACCCAAGAAAAATATTAGGCCTCGGGGCAATGCCACCCGTTACTGGTTGGAGGGATACGCTAGTCATGGCGGGAGTTGGTCATATGCTTTCATTTATCCCCAGAAGCAGTATTTTTGCCAGCGATTTAAAAAAAAGGGTTAGACTTGCAAGTGAAGCCAGAAAAGTAATCTACGAGCTACCCATATCATCGAACAGGAAATCCAAGATATACAGAAATATCGGCGCGGCGCTGGGAGCTGAAAATCCAAAAGAAGAAGTAAAAGTGGCCAAAGCTTTCTTTAAAGAGGCGGGAATCAGTTCGTTCCGGATTTATACAATAGGTTCTGATAGAAGAGTTATCGATACGGCACTTGAGTTAAGACAAACTTTTGGAGATAAGATAGAAATATTTGTCGGTCAAATTGCTGATAAGAAACAGGCGGTAAAATTAATAGATAGCGATATCAAGGCTGACGGATTAATTTACGGACACGGAGGCGGTCAGCAATGCACTTCGGCTATAAACGGAATGGCAATCACCACTTTAGAAGATATTTCTGAAGTTACTCTAGACAAGAAGTTTAATCAAACCTCAATAATCGTCGAAGGTGGTATTGGAAGGTCAATTGGAACAGCGCTTATTCTCGGAATAGATTGTTGTCTTGGAAATCAAAAATTTGTGAGAGGAACCCTTGAAACAGGAAATTTATTCGTTGAAGATAAAAAGGGGAAAATCTGTCAACCCTATCCGGGAACGGCAAGTCCGGTCACTCAAATTATCGAGTCTCAGAATCCTTATCTAAGACAAAGAAGGGCCGACGCCGCGGGCAGGACTTACTACTCCGAAGGAAAACCAGGTCTCATGTATTACGAAGAAAAAGCGTGTTCCATGGCCTTTTGGATAAACGAATACCTGAGGCATGCGTCAAGAACACTAGCGGATATGGGAGTAACTAATATAAGCGAGTTAAGAAATTTATTAAAAACAGAAAACTATGAATTTTTAAGAGTCCTAACCAAGAAAACCCAGTATCTATCCGAAGCCCATTGGAACATGTGAACTCAACTAATAATCGGCTATTGTAAATACAAATATTCTATTCCAGAGTCCGGAAAAATCCTTTATGATGAGTATATAATAACTCTATGTTTACCAAAAAGTTAACAGCTTTTTTCTTAGACATTCTTGAAGTCGTAGTGTTCTCCATTGCGATTTTTTTGTTCGTTTATCTTCTGGTATTGCAACCTCATAAAATTAAGGGCGATTCCATGCAGCCAAATTTCCCTGACGGAGAATACCTTATTACAGATAAACTAACCTATAGATTCAGAGAACCCCAGAGAGGCGAAGTAATTGTTTTTGAAGCCCCAGGGGGAGCGGGAGAAGAATTTATCAAAAGAATCATAGGACTACCCAATGAAAAGGTAGGGTTAAAAGACGGTAAAGTTTATATTAATGAAAGAGTTCTGGATGAACCTTATTTATCAGAAACGCTGGAAACTGGCGGCAGTACATTTTTGAAAAACGGAGAAGAAGTTAGCGTACCCGAGGGGCACTATCTTGTATTGGGGGATAACCGTCCCGCATCCTCGGATTCGAGAACTTGGGGATTTGTATCAAAAGATAAAATTACAGGCCGTGGTTGGGTTGTTTATTGGCCTCCTCAAAGTGCGGGTTTTATAAAAAAGGTGGTATATAGCCTGGCAAGCAGCTAATCGGTTAAACTATTATATAATTTCTGAAGTCTGTCTTCTGTTTCTTCCAGGCTTCCTTTAAATGAAAAGGTGACTCTTGTTTCTCTCCTTGATCTGACCAATTTTACGTTGGTTGTATCGTTATTTGAATCATCCTTAAAACTTAGTGCCTTCTGCAATCCTTCCTGCATCTTGTCGATTTCCTCGGAAACCATCCTTAATTGGTCCTGGCGAATCCCGCGTCCGCGCATACTTTGCTTGGCCTTGTGTTTCATTCTGCGGGCGAGCTCTTCCGCTCGCCTTACGGAACCCGACTCTCTTAAAATGATCTTATAAGCTTCGACCATTAAGTTGGAATCGTCTATTGCAGCGAGAGCCCTCGCATGGCCTTCCGAAATAAGACCCGAAAGTAGTCCGTCTTTAAGGGCGTCGGGAAGAGTTAGAAGTCGTAGCGAGTTTGAAACATAAGCCACAGATTTCCCAATTCTTACGGCAATTTCTGAAGTTGAGAGTCCAAATTCACTTTGAAGCCGCTCAAATCCTTTAGCCCTGTCGAGAGCGTTCAGGTCAATTCGCTGCACATTCTCGACCAATGCCATTTCAAGCATACCCTTTGGAGATGTTTCACGGATAATTGCCGGAACGTGAGAGAGGCCTGCCAATTTTGCTGCTCGCCAGCGCCTTTCCCCCGCAATAATTTGATATCCGGCCGGAGTTTTCGCAACAACAAGGGGTTCTAAAATTCCATGCTCTTTTAAAGAATCGACAAGATCTACAAGACTTTCCGGAGTAATTGCACCCCTCGGTTGTAAGGGGTTTGGTTGTAATTCGTCAACCGATAACTGTACTACTTCTTCGGCCATAATCATTTCTGACTTTCTTTTTAAAAAAAACTCAGACAAAGAAAATAAATTTAAATCTCTACTTAATGACTTACTATATTAACTAGTTTTTTATTCGTTTTTTGGGTAAATTTCACAACTCCATTTTGAGTTGCAAATAAGGTGTGATCACGTCCAACCTTTACGCCCAATCCGGCACCGAATTTGGTTCCCCTTTGCCTCACCAGGATTGATCCCACACTGACTTCTTGACCGTCTGATACTTTAACTCCTAAATACTTAGGTCTTGGCCTTTTTTGTTGGGTTAGCTTTCCTGCAGCTTTCTTTTTTGACATACCTTTTCTCAGACTTTCTCTAAAAAAGAAAGTCTGTCAAAGAAAAAAAAACAAATTTCAAAATTCGATAAATCACTATAAATTATATTTTCACGGATGTCAAGAGTTCGGTAAGATATATATTGATATATTTATCTTTGATAAGAATTTAGGCGTACCTGAAGTAAAAACTCCGGCTGGAGTTAGCTAGCCGAGCCTTTCAATTTTAAGTCGTGAGTAGATGGGCCTGAATCCTAATCTTCTTCTATACCTGGATTTGGCTTTATATTTCAAAATGTCTATCTTTCGGCCTTTCTCCTCTCCAATTATTTTTAGCTTTAAATTTATATTCTTAAGGATTGGCTTACCAATAGAAATTTTTTCTTCTTTAACCATTAAAAGAACATCGGGATTTAGATCCTTAGCCGATATTCTGTCAACTAAAATCTCTTGCCCTTCAGAAACGGCGTGCTGATTACCATTAATTCTTATAACTGCAAAATCCTTTTGTTTAATCATAAATTACAAATCCTGATATTTTACCTTTATTGCGTATACAAGTTCAAGTCTTCATTCTGCTTTGCTATTTAAAGTCATTGCGACGGACATTGCCGTACCGACAAGAGCCGATCCTCCTGCAGAAACAAACGGGAGCGGCACTCCCGTTATCGGTAATAAACCCATGTTCATACCCATATGAATAAAGGATTCGGAAAGCAAAACCATTAAAATTCCTGTGCTAAACGCTCTCGCTGTAGGATTTTTTGCTTTTCCGACAATTACAATCAGTAACCAAAAAAGAATAAAAAGTGTTAAAAGGAGTACTGTGGCTCCTATCAATCCTAACTCCTCAGCAATTGCTGCAAATATGAAATCTGTGTGTTTTTCGGGTAGGAATTTTAATTGAGTTTGTATTCCTTCCCCCAAACCCCTGCCGATAATTTGGCCCGATCCAACGGTAATCATTGCTTGAATACTGTTATAACCGGCGCCCCTGGGGTCTGATGAGGGATCTAAAAAAGTAAAAATTCTTTGTTTTTGATAGGGAGCAAGCACCAGCCACAAAAGTGGTAGGGAAAGAAACAAAAACAAACACGCTCCCAAAATATATCTTTTGTCGATACTTGAAGCCAATAAAACACCCAAAAATCCAATCGCTGTTAACATGGCTACTCCCAACGATGGTTGTATTAGAATTAAGAAAAATGGGATAAAGAACAAAAAGAAGGTTTTTATTAAATGCTTCAGATTCATTTCGTAGGTAGTTAAATACTTGGCTAAGAAAAGAAACAAAAACGGCCTTACAATTTCGGACGGTTGAATAGTAAAAGATCCGATCGGTATCCAGCGTATGGCTCCACGGGTGACCTGCCCGATAATAAGGGGGAGAATTAAAAGAATAATACTAATTATGTAAAAAATGTGTGAAAAAGCTTCAACTATCTCAAAGTCTATCTTTAAAATAAAATAAAAAAATAATCCCGCAAAAAGTAAATACATAAAGTATGAAGGGTAAAGACTTGGAATTATTGACCTTAAGGTAAATGTGCTTAGGCAAGTTAGGATAAAAACGCAAAAGATAACCGTTCCGTCTAAAGTTATTATTCTCGGAGATTTGGTCATATTTTAGTTTTTTTGGGTCCTTTTTTTACCTGGAAAGGACCTTCTTGAAGTTCACTGGTAAGAGTTACTCTTCTAATCAGATCTCTTAATTTTTTATTTTTTGGAATCCATACGTTTTCTACTAAAATTTCTTGACGCAAATCGACCCCTAACCTTTTTCTCTCTTCCTGAATTTTTCGTATCAACTCTCTTACCTTTGCCTCCTCTTCCAACACCGGTGTAATTTTGGTATCAAGCTCAACCCCAAGTTCGTCATCCTTACTCCTTTTATTCTTCCAAACAACTTTTTTAACGTTAAGTTCGTCTTCTATTAATTTAACGAGTCTTAAATCAAACTTCTCATCAGAATAGACAGTTGCCAAACTTAAGGGTTGTCTTACTGCAAGATTTTTTTCTTTTCTTAACGAGTGGCCTTTTTCTACAATCTTACGAACCAACTCCATTTCTTTCATCAATTTTTCTACATCATTTTCCTCACCTAAAAATAGGCGCATATTCTTTAATTGTTTTTCACCTGGCCAGTCAGCTAAATGAACCGAAGGAGCTTTTGTTAAATTAGTAAACATTAGATCTGCCATAAACGGAGTAAACGGTGCTAGAATTCTCGATAGATTAACCAGAACTAAGTACGTCATATTAAAGAAGTCGTCCTTATCCTTCTTGTCTTCTGCGTTAACTCCGGCACGATCTCTTGAGCGGCGTATATACCAAAGCGATAAGTCGTTAACGAAACTCTCAATTTGTTCGGTCGCATCCTTTGCATGGTATTTATCGAGGTTTTCAGTTACTACGGCAATTGTGTCGCTAAGGCGCGCTATAATCCACCTGTCGAGCAAATTTCTTATAACTATGCTGCGACCCTGTTTGGGAATCCAACCATCAAGATTTGCATAAGTAACAAAGAAGTTATAAACGTTCCAAAGTGTCAAATGAAACCGTCGCCTGGTCTCGTCAGCAACCTTGTAACCGAATAATAGGTTTTGCGAAGGATCATGTCTCAGGTACATCCAGCGCATTACATCGACCCCAATACTCTCTGCTCCTTCGTTAAACTCTATCGCGTTTCCCCAGCTTTTGTGCATTGGTCTTCCGTCCTCAGCCAAAAGTGTTGCAAAACCTAATACAGTTTTAAAAGGTTCTTGATTTTCTAACACCGTGCTCATTGCAATCAGGGAATAAAACCAGTTTTTAAACTGTCCGGGGAAACTTTCGGTTATAAAATCAGCCGGGTACCACTTTCCCCACTTTTGTTTATCCTTCCAATATAAGGGAGTGCTTTTGTTATCCTCGGAAATAGTCGAGAAGGAAACAATTCCTGCATCGAGCCATGGATTTCCGACATCGGGAATTCTTTCCACCACCCCACCGCACTTTGAGCATTTAATCTTAACTTCATCAATCCAGGGCTTATGTGGCGTATGGCCGTCAAAATGACTCCATCCGTCAACTGCCTTCTCCTTTAGCTCGTCTTTGCTTCCGATTACTTCAAAATTTCCGCATTTCTTACACTCCCAAATCGGCAGCGCTAATCCCCAATATCTTTTTTTACTTATCAACCAATCATGCATATTTTTAAGCCAGTCGAGTTCTCTTTTCAGTCCGAATTCAGGAATCCACTGGATTTTCTTTGTCACTTTTTTCATGTCCTCTCTTACCGGATCAATGGCTATGTACCATTCGTCGACCACTCTCCAAACGAGTTCAGTTTTGCAACGCCAGCAAGACGGGTATCTATGAGTTATTTTTGAAGTTTTAAAAAGATACTTGCCTTTTTCCTTGTTCTTTAAATAATTAATAATAAGTTCAGGCTGTTTTTTGGCGTTTTTGCCGCTGAATTCATCCATTCCATCGTAATAATTAGCTTCCTCGTCAATAACATCAACAACAACAAGATTTTTTTCTTCTCCTAATTGAAAATCTTCTTGGCCTGCGCCAGGCGCGACATGCAAAATTCCTGTCCCCTTGGTTGCAACAACTAAATCCTTAGCATCAACAATAGTATGAAATGTTTTAAAGTTCTCATTAAATGCAGCTTTAACGCGAGGCAATTCATCAAATGGTGCTTTGTATTTAAGTCCGACTAAATCTTTACCCTCAATATCTGGTATACCATCCTTATGTACAAAACCTGTCTCTACCACATAGTCTTCAAACCATTTATACGATTCTTCATCTGTTATTTCTGAGGGGTTAACAGTAACAAGTTTTTCTCCATTGGGTAATTTCCAAACACGATATTTGAAATTTGGATTAACTGCCAAAGCAACATTAGCAGGGATAGTCCAAGGGGTAGTCGTCCAAACCAAAAGTGAAAAATCGCGATTCAGAATCGGGAGCTTGAAAAATACCGTCTCGTGGGTAAGCTCCTTATAGTCCTCGGTTAAAATTTCGTGTTGTGAAATTGCGGTACCGCAACGTGGGCACCAGGGAACGGAATCACGACCCTTATAGATAAGTCCTTTTTCGTGGCATTTCTTCAGGAAATGCCAAATCATGTAATTGTTGTCATCGGACAAGGTGTAGTAAGAATGATCCCAGTCCATAAAGTAACCAAGACGTTTACTTTGCTCTGTTTGAATATCGGCGTACTTGTAAACCCTTTCTTTGCAAAGCTCGACAAATTTGGCGATTGAAGCTTTTTTATTACTTGGCACCAAGTTTTCAATGTCTTTTTTGTTTTTAAGACCCAGTTCTTTTTCTACCTCTACTTCGACCCAAAGCCCTTGGCAGTCAAAACCGTTTTGGAATCTCTGCCTGAAACCAAGCATGTTATAGTACCTTTGCCATAAATCCTTATATGTTCTTCCCCAGGCATGATGCACTCCCATAGGATTGTTGGCGGTTATGGGACCGTCCAGAAATGAGAAATATTTTTTTGAAGATTTATTTTTATCGATATATTTTTTAACAATTTCCTTCTTATACCAATCCCAGAGAAGTTTGTTTTCAAGCGCGGGAAAGTTAACTTTCGTGTCGACGGGATCAAAATAGTTTTTGGCTTTTACCATGTTGAAGCTAATTTTACACCGAAGAGGATATTTTGAATAGAAGAAAAGAGATTAAAAGCTTTAGCCCTACAAATCTTAATATAGTAATCCCGGTATGTTTACTTAAATATCCGTCACTTGGTACTCTTTCAAAATATCATTGGGTGTTTTCCTGTTAAGACCTAGGTGTGCTCTTTTGGTATGGTAGTACTCCATATATTCATCGACTTCTTTTTGT